>Ga0194135_10001103_pt1 | contig 15830 bp, 4 predicted proteins | sample LitLau_LLRF_2013_FD_134024 | JGI IMG/M metagenome (GOLD analysis project Ga0194135, IMG submission 134024) | Freshwater sediment microbial communities in response to fracking from North America - Little Laurel Run_MetaG_LLRF_2013 (version 2) | ecosystem: Environmental > Aquatic > Freshwater >...
GAATTATTGGTGAGCTGCAAAGTTACTTTGTTTAGACTTCTAGTGAAATAGAACAATGGACTGTTTCTTGGAGACAACTTTTGGCGACTCCCGTTCCCGTTGTGGAAATTTCCTGTTTGTTTTCGTTGACCAAAATTGCAGGCTCAAAAAACCACAAGCACTCTGGTGAACAATTATGTGAGCAACAAAACAGCCACAGACTATTTCTGAAGTGACCAATTATTAGAGTTCCTCTCGGAAGGGGAAGTTTTGTTTCATTATCTTCAAGCGAGCAATGACCAGTTGAGCAGAAGCCTTTTATAAGAATCTTTATCCCACCAAGACCAAATAACTCTCCTGGGAGGATTTATTTTGCAAATGAGGATCATCAACTAATGGAGACACTTGAAGGATTTATTTGATTCCATGCCGCTGGATGTTATGTCACAGAGGAGAGACGAAGTGACTGGGGAGAACCACCTTTCCTGCCTCGGGGAGTTTTAATGAAAATGACAAAGTGAGAACCTAATCCACCTTCCTCTGTATCCAATGACCTCCCATTAGAGCAGAGGTCACACAGATCAGACCGCATCCTCACACAAATGACCACTTTGATCCCCAACCTTTCTGCAATTCATGGAGGAGAGGAAGGAATTCTAACAGACCCACCAAATAACACTAATTTTAAATTCACAGTTGGAACGTTGTCTGGCTTTTTCTGCACTTTTTTTCAGTTTCCATCCTATTAATAGTTAGATTTATTGCAATGCCTTCCTTCCTATACGAGGGAGCAGAAAATGCAGTCTTGAGGATTGTCCAGCAGGGCCCTAATCTGCAATAAGGTGCACGACATTAAGTTTTTGTATGTGAATTTCCTCATCGTTCCGTGGGTGGCCGAAATTAAGGGCTCAACCGCAAAGTCCCCTCAACTTTTTTCATCTCCATTTTACCTGGACCATTGCAATTATGCCCCAATTTCTCTACCCTGCAGGATTTTGGGAATCATCAGCTTAATTCCAGAGGGGAATTCTCAGGATGGGAAGATCGGATTCATCTGAGATGAGCCTCCTGACGCGGACTGACAGGGCGGAATTAAAGGGGGGTACTTGGAACTCGTTCACATTTATTACATGCATCTCAGGGTAGGATTCCTTCCTTCCACACTTCGTCTATGGTTGTTTCTGAAATGAAGTTCAGTTGCGGCAAGAGGAGGAAGAGGATGCGAAAATCTAATTGACATTCCAATGGGATTATAAAACTTATAAAACAAAGGGAGGAATCATGAGGATCATTTCTCAAAGCCGCACAATGAACGCCTAATTCCTCTTAAGAATTAATCCAATGAACCGGGGAGAGATCAAGTGGATCTGTCAGGTGGAGAGAATAGCGGAACACAGGTATACACGGAGCAACGCTGTTACCTTTAAGTTTATTATCCCCTGATTGTCCCAAACTCAGGTAATCGCAAGTAATACTTTGTGAGAAATTCACTCCTATTCTCGCGAGCAATCCATCCTCCGCGTCGGAACTTTGTAGGCATGCCCCCCAGGTGAGAATAACGAGAACGCAATTTTCATCCCTGCCTCTTTTGATCGCATCTTCTCCGTTGCGCATACCAAGTGAGTGAAAAGATGTCCCTCATCGTCTCTTCACCCCTCCTTTCTCTCCTAAAGACCGCCGCCGCCGACAGGGATGAGATTTGTTTTGCGGTTTCCGCATTATTATTAGCGAAATGCCAGTCACTCCTTTTCCCAACCAATGCCCACCTTGCTCAACAATGGGACTTTGTTGTTTCTTATTGATTCCTTAAAGAGTTGACAAAATCCGTCTCTCCCGCAATCATGTCAGGTAAAGTTGGACGGGGAGTCAGTCGTGTAAAAACTCGTCTTCTCTGTTGGAAATGCATTCATCCCCCACCAACCAACCCTCCTGCCCTGCTCTTAAGTCTCCTCAGCCATATTCAAAGTCTCCTTTTTTGTCTGTTAATTAACTTTCATCCCTCTCAAGACCCTTAGCATCATTTTTCAACTTAGCAACGGAGGAGGGGGAAGAAAAGTTTTTGTCCTGATTACGTGAGATGTGAAAAGGGTCTCGCTTTGGTCCGAAATTGTGAGGGACGTGAAAAGGAAAAGTCAATGGGAAATGGGATTGACGATTAGAGGGGGGACTGATGATGGTGGAGATTAAAACAAAAGTGGGAAAGATCAGAAAAGGGGGCCCTTCGTCAACATGATTTCCCTGCTTCACATGTGTTAGGCGCTTTGGAAGTTGAGAAAGGAGTCCAGCAGGAGTTCCAGTAGTCCCCCCACGTACCCTTGCCTACTTTTTCCCGCTTGCCTCCCTCCGGAAAGGTAAGTTTGATCCTAAGGGCAACTCAGCCTGATTTCCTTCCGTCAAGTCCTCCATCATCATCATCTTTAGAATCAGGGCAAGATGAAGGAAAAAACGGTACCCTTGGGGTTCATATTCATTCCCACTGGATCCTTCCTACCTATTTGTTTCTCTGCTGCTGGGATGGAACTTCTTTACCCTTGTTGGCTCTGTTCATGGGAAGATAAGATCCCTTGTCCCTGGACTCATCTTCTGGTTCCTTCCAGTCGTCGACTATCGAGTGCACTTTGGAAGTGGTCCTTTTTATTGTTCTCTATTTACTTTGGAACCTTATACACTGAAGAACCTCCTCATCATCTCCATAATTATCATCTCTCCAAGGAATCATCCAGGGATGAGGATGACCTCAAGATCCGCTCGCTCCTTCCATAAAATCTGACTTGTGTATTCCACCAATCCCTCATCCACATCCACAGCAGACGCTATCCAAGATTTGACTGTGAAGAAATCAGGAAGCCGAATCTTCCTACTTGTTAAAACCCGGTCACCCCTAAAATCTCATCCATTATTTTTACGACCCTCCAAGGCATATACAGGCCGTAGCAACTGTCCCACGCCTGCATTATTTCCTAGCTCTTTGGACAATATAATTGAGCTTTTGCACCTTTCACAACTAAAACTCTACCAAATTCTACCGAAAATGTTCACCTGTTGAAGGAAAGCCCTACTACACGTAGTAGGTACTAATTAAATTTCCACCCTACACTACAATTATGACAATGTTCAGAAACCTCCGGAACAATCCTTTTGAATGTGGTTTATTATTATCTAATTTTAAAACTCGCATTCGATATTCGGTACACCTGCCGCAGTTAATTGCTGGACCGAAGACAAGATTAGGGTTAAATGCATTCCCAACTTTCTCAAAGTGAAAACAACTCTCTCCTTTAAAAATTATGGCAGATTTGCCCAGTTGTCGTTCAATATGCTCTCCATTTCTAACTTTCCCCCGGGGGACTGTGAAAATTTAAATTGTTAGGTTTGGATTTGGAATAGAAAGTAGTCCAGTGCGAGGATCGCACTGCAGATCGCAGAGCGCCTTCTACGAAAACGGTAGTTTGACTCGAAAAAATATACTTAAGATCAATTGGAGCTAGGCATTAAGGCATATTACAAAGATCGTAGTGCCTAGGTTAGAGTGAGTTGAATTTGTTGCAACTGAAAAATGCACAACTTAGTAACCATTTTCCAGGGGTTCCTCAATCAGGAAATCTTATAAACCGACAAACCACTCTGCGAAGAAGGTATTTTTCCAAGAAAAAATCCATGACATGCCGAAACTTTTCGAAAAAAGGCTGCAAGTGAACTGCTGCCTAAGAAAAGGTTGCTGGACCAAGTCCCGCCAAAGTTCCCTTATTAAAAGGATACCTTTAGAATAATGAAAAGAATGAATTCCATGAAGCCTTCCTCTTCCTTGTCAGTGTAGCGTCAGTTTAAAAAATAGCTGGGGAAGATGAATTATTGCTCCCTTGTTCTCATCACATTGATTGCATATTGTTCTGTTCAAAGGGACCCTTTCCCAGTGACGAGTATTTAAGACAAGGACCCACTCATCATCGTCTCCGCCAGGGGTCCCTTATCCTCATACACACCTGAAATTTATTTCGGAAAATAACTCTAACTCCGCTCCGCCAAGAGCTTGTTTTAAACCACAAAGTTGAAGTTTAGCTATTGAAATCAACGTCGGTTCAGTTCATTTCAAAAATTTCAATAAACTTTGTAGTATTCTCTTAGTTCTATCCCACATATCCCCCATGATTTTGGTGAAAAAAAAAGTTAAATAACTATAACTTTTTTTTCTGGGAGTTGAGGGAATTTGGAAATAAAGTCATAAATTGCGGTTTCCGTACATTAACTTTGCCATTAAAAGTTTTTAGGTTGCGGAATGGTGGACTAAGTAAGTACTCTCCCCAAGAATTCCAATTTAACACAATGGAGGAGGGGTGGAGGAAGAGGCTTGAGGATCTTTGTTTTTAAAATTCCTGGCAGGTCTTTGCGGTGAAATAAATCCGACAAGCCCTGGCTCGTCTCTCCCTCTGCCCATGCCCTCACCTTCAAATTGAATCTTGGCCACTTTATAACTCCCTCGTCCCTCAAAGTCCGAATTGCGAGGAGGATTTCAAATTTCAATGGTTGCCCTTTGCCCAGGAGAAAATTTGGAAATTCGGCTCAAGTATTTCACTATGCGCGTCCATTTTCCATTATAATCATTTTCATGATCTCAACCATCATCATCTCCGTATGATATCAAGGAGCAGGTCGACGGACCAGGGGGGACCTTGTCCGTTCCCATCCATGTTTCAGACAAATCAAATCCAACTTTTTCTGCTTCGTCAAATTCTAAACTCAACGCCTCCAATATGCCCCATGATCAGCAGCAGGAGTTGGGGAAAGATGCTGCCTACATGTACTTTTTTTTTACCTCATTTCGTAAAAAATCACTTCCAAAATTGGATAATCCTGAGAGGTGTATCGACTGGATTGGACAAGGAGGAATGCCACGATCCGACGCAGTATTGCATGCCCCTGATGAGTTTCACCCCTGCAATTACTCTGATCATATCCTACTCATTCCATAAATTATAGGAATCTTCAATTCTCCTTAAAACAGGCATGTATTTATTCTGTCACGTCATGACTCATCCACAATATCCCTTGTCAGCAGGAAGGAAGGAGGAGCAGCAGCAGCATCTCCCATACTGCTCACCACCAGAACTCGTTATGCTAAAAGTGATTGTTATAAAGTTCTCTCAAGTAGAGTAAAATGGTCTCCCGTCATGTCAGACAATGATTGCAGATTCGGAAGGCAAGTTGCGGCAAGCCTTGTTATTAGAAATTCGCTAGGAGCCCGGACCTCTCCAAAAATGGTATCAAACGCAGGCGACAAGCCAAACGTCTGCTAATTAATTCCTCCTTAGCAAAATCAATGAAGAAATGAAAAAAAAAGAAGACAGGATCTTGAGAGTTGGGCTCTGCGGGTAATGGCGTGTAACCAGCCAACTGTGTACTCAAGTCATCAGCAAACTGAAGACACTTTTCAAAATTTACAACTCACCTCGACTCCCACAACAATTCATGAGAGGCTTGAGCCATTAGAATAAGGTTGTTGGAAGTGGGACGCTGCTGCTGTGAGTATTTAACTACTCAGCTAAGAGATCCTATAAGCGCTTAAAACTCTGGCGAAGCTGAAACTGTTCAGAGGCGAGATGAAATGTGATAATTGGTGGCAGGGATGACTTGACTTTGGAAATGGAGATCCTTCAAAGACGCAATCCTCAGCAGAATTAGAGACACGCCATAACGTTTCGCTTGCCGTGATGTTGCCTACTCCTTAATTCCCCCGAGTTCGCATAACGTTTACAACAACACAAAGTTATCCCTAGGAACTTTAGTATACTGTGAGAAACTGAAGCCAGGAAGACAAGGGAAAGGACAAAAAAACCAGGGGTCAACTGCATGGAAAATATTTACAGATGGAGTCATTTACCCAGTCTCTGCTATTCCAAAGAACAGGAATACTTGTCCAGTAGCGTCAGTCTATCGCTGTCCAGTCCATTGTATCCACATCATAATATTTGCTCAACTGGGTAATTCCTTCTTTTAGCTCCTTTTTTGATTAAGTAATTTGATAAAGTTAAAAGTAACTTAACTGAAATACTGGAATCTATTTACCCACAACCAACACCCTTTTCCTCTACGCGTCCACCCAAACCAACTAAACAATGAGCTATCTTCCCTCCCTCATCGTAGAATTATTTCCATTTTCAATTGGCTATTCTCATCCAAGGACCAAAAATCTCATTATTATGTAAGAACCAAAGAGGCTCCAACGAGTTCTTAGGAAGTAGGAGCAGAGATGTTGGAGTAGGATGTGAATTAGAATCCTTGTTTCAATTCAATCGTTTCAACAATGTTAAAAGCAATCTCAGTTCCGGATCCAGGCGGGGGTGGAAATTGAATGAAAATGTAAGGATGAGGTGTTTAGTGTCAAGCTCCTTTATTAGAAAACAAACCCTTTTCCCGAGGTGTTGGTGTTGATTGCTGTAAATGGTCAAAATCCAGTAGCACCCTTCCATTATTGAGATCATTCATTCGGATGGAAAGAGTTTCCCAGGTTCTTTTTATAGATTTCCCGTGTCCCGTTCATGTTTCACCGAATAAGGAGCCTCTCTGAAACAGTTGGATTGGAGTGGGACGCTTCCATTATCGGGTCCCCTCATCATTTTTTTTTCTCTGAAACCACAGAAAGGGGACACGATATCCAGAAAAACTTAAGAAATTGATGGACCCTTCTCAAAAAGGAGAGCATTGATCCTTAAATGGGCCTTTCCCATCTAGAAAGAATCAAGTGAGGTGATGTAGAATCGAGGTCGTCAGGGTCGTTGGAGCCCTTCGTGTCATTAGCTCATCTTCATGCTACCAGGAAAGTATGATGGTCCGGAGGGAAAGGAAAGATGGGAAGGGGACGATGGACTGAAGGACATCAGATTCTACTGACAACTGTTTTCCCAGGGTGCATGTAATAAATAGTAGTAAAAGGTTTCAAGACTTTGAAAGAAGGTTACCCCCGGAATAAGATCTGTCAAAGTGGAACTGAAGTCAATTAACGGTAAAAAAGAGTAAAACCTGAACTACAAAATGCAAGTCAATGTCTGATGAATAGTTAATTGGACTGACTTTTGGCAAGAGTGAATTTTAATTGCAGAACCGCCTTAAATTGTCCCATTACTTTGCCTTGATTTTTATTCCCTCGCCCACACTCAACTTTGGGATCACTTAAAAATCCAGCAGATTCCTCTATTGGTAATTTTAATTGTTCGCTCAAGTTGATGGGACGAGCAGGTATGTGCAGGGAGAACGTGTTCCCCAATAATAAGATGAGCAATGATTGGACCAATCTAGGGCGGAATGTAAATTTCGTATAACAAAGGCCTTACGCGACGCCAAGAGACGCCAACGCAGAGAACATGTAAAGCAGAAGGATTCATCAATAATAAATGACCTCAGCAGCCTAATGCATCTGCCTACGATCGCTTTGTCAGAATAATTTGGCTCATCTATCTCTGGAGTGAGCAGAAAAGTAACCAATTACTAATTAAAATCATCCAAAATGGTCAACCCACTAATTTCTTAATTCCGCCAATCCAACATGCATGCTAATCGTCATAATTTCAGAACATGATCGGCTCGTCTAACGTGATCAGATCATACTTTGGTCGTCTCTAAATACAACAAAAAACTTTTTATTAAAAAAGTCTCCTTGGAAAGTAATTGGAGTGGGAAGTGGAAAGTTGGAGCCTTAAAACCGATCCCTTCTCCTTCCCATAGAACAGAATAATGAATCTTGACTCGGATGATTAATTAGGCGGAGCTCTAAGGGCATACCGCACGACATGACTTCACATCTCATCTCATCTCAATGAAAGTGAAAGGTGTCACACCGTGTAGAGGCTCATAAAGGATCATTAAAGAAGGAACAGCCACTCAAACCTAATTATTCCCCGTGGACGACTGACTGTGTGAGGAAGAAGATGAGCATAAAAATTTAGCCAGCCCACGCAACAACAGGATTACAAATTGCAGCCGATCTTTACTTAATTCCGCTCTCTAAATTAAGCGTCTCCAACAACACCTACAGCCCAGGTGGGATCCTGCAAAGGTGGAAGAGTTACGTCAACACACAAAGTAAATATGAGGGAGAATTACACTGCATTGCAAAGACAAAAGAGACTTTTTGAAAAGTGGAGAAAGTGCAAACACGTTAAAAATTCATAGGATTCACGCCACAGAGCTTTCTGGGAGTCGTTAGTCGTTGAAGGAGCTGAATTCGAAGTTTCTTGTAGTTGACTGTGATGAAACTATTGGTTCTAATTCTAACCTTAAAAGTAAGGTGAAGTGTTGTTTTTGATTTCTTTCGGAAGACGCCAACAGTGAAAGTCATGAAATTGGCAATTCAACTTCCTAACAACCTGCCAGAGAGACATAAATTATCCGACCCCACCTGTAGACTCCAATAATCCCTGGGATGGGATGGGAACTCTTAAGCGATGGATGGCGATGGACATTGGATCCGCGGATCCAAAGTGTAATTGCCCTCTGCGTAGCAGGTTCGATCCTCCAAAGACTTCCTCGGAGAGCCATTAAAATTACAGGAAGATAATAAATGAGGGGCCTCTACTTTTGTTTTCATTCTAAATTATGGAGGACCAGAATTTAATATCCCCGTAATGGAGAGAGACTCTGCAATAACTCCTGCCTAATCACCTTTAGCTTCATGCCCTCATTGAATCAGTGGAGGAAAACTAATCCGAATTCCAAAGTCAAGCACGCTTCCTCCAATTGGGCCAACTAAATTGAATTCGGTAGTGAGGAGGAGAGGCCATTTCTGAGAAAACTTGCTTCACATTCACGAATTGCTTCTGGGGCCAAGCCGAGCCCTCTCCATTGATTTTGGATGCCGGGAAGTGGCAAGTTGCCTACAACGAACCTAACTTTGGCAATAACCGTAACATGAAACCCACCAGTGAGCTCTGAATTTCATTTCGTATTCATGGGTTACGTTATAACGTTATGCGCTCAATTTGCATTTTCCTCTGCTTTTAAATGATTTCGCAACTCATATTGTTCCGGGAAAATTAGGCTAATTTAGTTCAGCCTCGCACTTATTATCCCCCATCATCCCCGTGGGATGAAAATGAGGAAACTCCCCCATAACTCCAAGGTGTCAATTTTCTTCCAATTGGGAAAACTTTTGCTCAAAATTAGTTCAACTCACCAAGAATCACCGATGTACCTGTCCAGGGATTCCCAAGGACGATGACGAATAACTTTGACTAAGATTTGATTACAGAGGCTTTCAGTTTCAGTTTATTAAGGGGGAGGGGGGTTCAGAATACAGTAGGAGAGCCTTGTTTCGATTGTCCAATACTGAAACTGAGCTAGTGACTGTGCGTGAGTCAACGTTCGTCGCGTGGGAAGCTCCACACGGCAACTGGATCACGTGGATCTGAGCAAAAACAATAGAAAATCGAGGAACGATAACAACGACAGGCACTGCGTAACGTGCTTGATTGCAAAAGGACGAGGGAATCAAGACTGAAGATGACATGCACCTAAATGATCACTTTCCAAGACATGAGGATGCTTAGGGGGTTGTTTGGTCCTCTCGGCTAGTCGGCCTATTGTTGTGCATGCCTATACCCTGAATTCCTCTGCCTCCCCTTATTGGAACCTCTCTTTATAAGAACCATTTTCTAATGGAATTCCCTAAGAAGCCTCACACAGGTAAGCGTAAGAAGTACTTTTGTTAAGACCTTGCAGTGTAACCCAGGAGTGTAACCGGGCCAAAAAAAATGAAAGGGATGAAACTGCTCGAGGATGAATCCAGGTAGACCGTTTACCTGTGCGAGCCAAGACCAAGGAAGGAAGGAAGATCTTTTCCCAGTCGCATCTTAAAGTGATTTCCACGGTTCCATTTCCTTGTCCTTAAACCCAATGCAGCATTCGGTGGACCCAGGGAAGAGAAGCCTCTGGAAGGTTCCTCCAACGGGAAGATGGCAAGACGAGTGCCGAGGACCATTTTCTTTTGGAGTCGAGAGAGTCCATCAGGTGAAAATTGAGTCCATAAAAGTAAATGGGGTCGGACTCTCCAGTAACTTTATGAAAAGAAAGTTACCTTGTGTGGACTCTCTTAAAAGACCATTCACACATCATTAGCTCCAACTACGAACCCTCCGTCCGTGTGCTCGACTTCCACTTCATGAAGCCCACGAAGCATCTGCACGTCATTCTCAATACTGCCAATCTCAAATGGTATTCATTGATTTCCAATCCAGCATCCACCAAGAACAGGAAATGATTAATTAACGGAAGGTAAACTAAAATGAATCCAGGAATTCTGACAAGTATCTGAAGTTGCATTAAAAACCCGTTTTTCTAAGAAATAATCCGGGTTTCACGCACAACGCTTATTTTTGGATTCTGGCTGGATTCTTTTTAGAAGCGGGATGCAGAGATGAGAATTTTAGTTTCCCGTATCCCGGTTCGGATCTAAACTATCTGGAATTGCATTGAGAAACGGTTTATGTCAATATTTCCGAAAACTTTTTGTCTATATAACCTCCCACCGAAACAACGGAGGTCAAAAATCTATGAAAGATCTGCGCGAGGAGAATGCTAATTTGTGTTATAATGGATAATGGATTGGATTGTATTCTGTCTAATTCCCCTGCTCGTCGAATTCAGAATTAAAACTAACCATGGGAAACTGGTTTTACGCCGACAAGCATCTCCTCTCGAATGGAATTTGACAAGTCGCATGAATCCGAAACAAGTTGCAGAGCACTTGACGCTTCTGAACTTACACGGATCCGCAGTCCATCAATAATTAATAATCCAGTAATCTAACTAGCCCCAACAATTTATAAGGTGGAACTGGAATGATATTATTATATTTTACCTGGATAGAAACTGATGAAATCACGGGACGGGAGTCAATGAGAAAATTGAACACTTTCACCAGGAAATCCCAACCTTTTATTCTGAACTGAAGGATATAAAGAGAAAGCCGATGCGTAGAATTTCTTTTTTATCTTATGAAATATTATTATTGTTTACTAGAAAAACTGATTCCAGCGCCTGACTGACTACCTGCTGAGATAGCGTCATGTCAAGTGGACTTTCATACCATACCAGACCAGAATGCTTTCTCAGAAATTGTAATCATATAAGAGATAATTTCAATGCTGATAAAAACTGGGTCAATCCTCAATCGTCCCGAGTTCATCCCGTTCAACCTACACGGGTAGGTTCTTTGTTTCTTCACCAGATTATTTTTTTTTGATTAAGTGTGATCGCAATTGGAATTGGTTGAATTTAAAAATCCAACACCTTTAGTAGCTGTGATGGTTAGCAACATTGTATAGCCATACCGTTTTGAATGTGGCAGATAAGATACCAATAATGAATTAATGACTACCTAAACATCGCTCTCGGCGTGAGCATGGCTGGGCAGGGCTTGGGTAGGTGATTCCAAATTGCAACAATGGTGGCGCGACGTTTCTGCCATCTATGTTGTAGCGGAGCAACTGAAAGCTAAAGCTTTGTTGCTCAGCAGCCTCCTTACATGACAATGGAATTAGGCAAAGGTAGGTAAGTAAGAGGAAATTACAGGTAGGAAGAGTATTTCATACAAGAGAATCCAGGTGAGGTTAGTTGGATTTGGAATCCAGTTACTTTCCCTCACCGGTCACCAGCACCACCGCTCACCGATGCTCCTCCGCAGAACGAGCTGTTACTTTTAATCGTTCGATAATTTATTTGTTGAAAATTGTGTTCATACTTGTATTCCGAAATGATTAAACACATTTAGTCGATCTCACGGTGTTTTATCCACCTCGTCCAAAGAAACTTTCACATGTCCTTCTCAATTTTGTCTGAAAATTGACAATTTTACCAAAGGGGTGAAATGCTTACTCCGGAACTAAAAATGACTCCTAACGGACAACCTCCAATATGACCTAAGTAATGTATATTTTCTGGAAAACTACGAGGGGAAATCCGGTGGAATCGGAAATGGCTTTCTCGGGTATAAGGGTTAATCCTCAGGAGCAACGTGTTGATGAACACCGGCTGCTCTATGCTGAGGTTCCTTATTTTCCGTTCGAAATTGAATGAATCTGGAGCAGCTGCATCCGTGGGGTAAAAGGCTCAACCGGTCCCTTAAGCAAGCCTAGAACCACATGGGTGCAGTAATGTGCTCTCTCAGGATGTGGGAAGAGGAATCTGGACCTGCTGAATGTGGATTCATTCATAACGCCAATGGCCAACCTTCCTCAGTAATTTCCGGGATCTGGAGAGATCAAGCATTTCCTGCATCCCATTCCAATTTGCCCGGATACGTAGGGTCCGTTGTATACCAACCGAGGAGGGCGTCCTTTCATTCCGAGCTCTTGCAGAGGAAGATGCTAATTTTTAGACTGAATATTCCAAATTTAAATGCATACAAATCTTTACTAATAATAATCTTGGTCCAAATCTGGAAGAACCAAAGGATTTCCAATTAATTGACTTTGACTGTGGACCGAACTACCTGTCCCCCTAACGAAGGTGCTAAGATGAAAACTATGAATTGATTTAAATCCTTCGGTTTGTTTCAAAGCCAAACTGGAACCAAAACATTACTGCTCATTCTCAGAGGTAGAAATTATTTTCTGTTCGACTAGTAAGTCATGCTAGTCGTCTAGGGTCTACCTACTTTAGATTTCTGCTGCTTAGCAGCATATGAAAGATAACTTTGCAAAAAGGATTTATTATTATTATTATCTTCATATAAAATCAGCCCGTAAATCATGCATTTTAGCATCATCGTGAATTTCCCCAGGAAAAAAAAGGAAAATTTGTTCTCTTGGAAAACGTTTGTGGTCATCAGGGGATGCACCGGGACCGCACGATTCATCTTCAGGCTAATTAATTAATTAATTCCTATACATATTTTGAGGCGTGCCCTCTCTTCCGCCATTATGATGACAATAACCATTATGATAACACCCAATCAAAAGCCCAAGCTTGCGCTCTAGTTCAACGTAATCCAAGTTTCAGGTCTAAGGTCCGGTCCTATTTTGCTATCCCAGATCCAATTGAAGAAAAAACGTTGTCCAAATTCGAAATGGGACTCTCTACTTGGGAAACATAGGCAAATAATTTACCTTTAATTTTAATATCTCTCAGAAGAGTCCATGCAATGTATTTTAGGGTCAGATTGGGTTCATATGGTATCTTGGTATCTGTGAATCCCCCCTTTTTGGCAGGTAAAACACAGACAGTACAGCAAGAGCAACAGGTGTTTGGGTTCTTTTGTGAAGCCCTTCTTGCGTTCCTATTCTCACTTACCACATGTCATTTCATTTGAATGCAAATAATAAATTATCAGATCCCATGTCATCCCGTCTTTGCCCTTACTTGCTTTCACTCTCAAGCCATCTTGCTCAAACTGGGGACTACTGCTGGGATACTCCATTTTCCCTAAATAAAAAAAATTAAAAATATTTCCAGCATTGGGGGATTTTGGATGGGAAAGGTTAAATAAATCCAGGTTTCCAGTCGCTTCCAGCAGCGCTGCTATAGCCTGAAATATGGCGTTTCCCACTTTGGGACTCCATTTATTAAGTTGACTCCTTTGAGACAATGGAGCGACGACGCGGAGTGTGTGGTAATGAGAATTTATTAAACGAGCCGCTACTGCTATGAAGCGGACAAATGGGCTTTATATTTTCAAGTCCTCATTCAGTCCAATTTATTTTATTAGTTGCGGAAGCGTCAACTCCTACTTGTTTAGTAAGTTTAAAAGTCAAGTGAATTTAGCGCTGATTAGGAGTAGAACTTGAATAAAAGTAAAATATAGGCAGGGAATAGGATTAAAATTAGGAAGTCAGCGAGCCAGCAGCTCTTGAAGCGTCTGCTTCCACTGCCAGTGATCAGAATAATTCAGAGCATAGTCAGAGCCACCATTAAATTCATAGACAGGATTCATCCAACTGAGAGCGTCCCTACTGATTTTCGTTCGTTAGATTATGAGATGATTATTGGACAAAAGTTTAAAACGTTGGAGATTGAAGGGGTTGTTGGAAGATATTGTGGTGGTTCGTGGTTGCCTTGTTGTGTGGGGTTGAATTACAGAGGGAAAAAAATGGAACTCATCCCATCAGGGTACCCTTCTTTTAAGGGGCTCATTTTCTCCAACAATCCGGAGCAATCATATTACACTACGTGAAGCTTCTTAAGTTGTATGTGTGCTCCTTCACCATCATTTTCTAGTCTCCGAAAAATCTTGAATTCTGGAAGGGGAGGCAGGCATATTGTCAGGGTTTCACAAGTGGTTTAGTGTAGGAACACATCGGCCGGCCGGCATTGACGACCCGAAGGGGGTGAAAAGTGGAGATGTAATATTTTCCCACGGTTTCGTTCCAGAAAACCCTCCAAACTCTTCTGTGTCTTAATTTCAATTAAAATTATACGCAAAAACGGAAGTCCCGGCGTGTAATTCCTCAAAGTCCGTCTCAACAACGCCTTGAAATTAAAATGGCAATTTTGAGATCTCATGATTCACTCGTCCCAATGTGAAATTAATAGTTTGCAAAATCGGGAAAGCTAACTCCATTCGTTATTAAAACTGAGGTAGGATACATAGGAAATCGATGTTCTTTTACTCTTTGCCGCAATTAACTAATTTTAGTTTCAATTTCGTAAAGATTATTATTAGATAAATCCACGCTCAGCAATTCGTTAAGATAAATGCCCTATTCAGTGGTTTTCTGTTGAATTGACAATTGCTGACGTCAACTGCGTATCAGATAAAATTTCTTTCAGCTCGGTTTGATTTTTACGGAATCAGTATCTCCGGTTTGATGCTCCCAAATAATACGCCTCATTTATGACTCGTTAGTTTGGCAATTTTATTTTAGAACGTCATCCCTTGTATTATTAATGTAATCTAAGTTGAGAGGGAAATTACTAGAAACCTAACGGACCAGACAAGATCACCGGAACAGGTTACCATTTATATATTTTAAGAACGACAGGTGTGCTGCATCTCATTATTTATTAACAAGCCACTCTGACCAACTTCTTATTATTCATTCCTTGGTCCAGAGTTTTGCAAGCGAATTCAAGATGGCATAAATAATAATAGGGAAAGTCTATTGTTATTTATGTAAAAAAAAATGTTCAATGGAAAGATTTCCAGGAATAAAATGAGTTTCTGAAAGCAAAGATAGCGTGATGACGACAAGAACTCTTTGTTAAGATCACGGGAGTTTTTTCTTTAGGCCCTTGGGAAATAAAAACACCTTGCAGATAGGTCTCCAAAAAAACTTTTGACTTTCGTTTTCATTTCCATTCATTTGGAACTGGTTTTTATAATCATTACTTAGTCCACAATCGACTTCACAAACCGGAAGCTGAATCGCAGCTGAAAAATAACTCGAACGTTCCGTTTCTTTTTAAGGACGGACCAAGGAAGCTAAAATCAAAATGAAACCCAAACCAAGAACTAACGGCGGTCGCTAGCTAAGCAAAATCGGGTTGACGTGGAAGAGATTTCGCCAAACATTTATTGACCTTATCGCTGCTGCTGCAAGCATTTGATATTGGAGCTGATTACTTTAATTTGTTCTCCACCTCTTGGTTTCACAGGACTGATAAATGTTGACAAAGGTTGGCCAATTATGCACAGAAAACCAGCGAAGCGTAGATGATGTGACTCCGCATATAATTTTTTTGAAAAATTTTATTTCTCCACGCATACAACCTGACATTAGTTGGTTTGGTTAATAAAATTAAATGGCTGCTATTTTTCTTGCCCGAACTTTTAACCAAAAGTGCCCGAAATTTTGACCAAAAATGCCCGAACTATTTAACAAAAAACCAATTTAAATTATAAAAAGTTAACTTTTTAACCTAAC
>Ga0194135_10001104_pt1 | contig 15819 bp, 17 predicted proteins | sample LitLau_LLRF_2013_FD_134024 | JGI IMG/M metagenome (GOLD analysis project Ga0194135, IMG submission 134024) | Freshwater sediment microbial communities in response to fracking from North America - Little Laurel Run_MetaG_LLRF_2013 (version 2) | ecosystem: Environmental > Aquatic > Freshwater >...
ACAGCCTTCAGCGCCAGCTCAAGCTCCACGGCTTCGCCCTGCTTCGAGAGATAGCCCACGGCACCCGCCTTGAGTGCCGCGCGCACCTGCGAGGCCTCGCTGCGTGCCGACACGATCATGACCATGACCTGCGGGTAGTGACGGCGGATCTGCTGGATCGCATCGAGACCGTTCAAGGTCGGCAGGGTCAACTCGATCAGGGCCAAGTCCGGCTGCCGCTTCGCAACCAGTTCCAGCAGCAGCTGACCATCGCCCGTCTCGCCCACGACCTCCGTGCCTTCGATGAGTTCACAGAGCCGCCGCAGTCCGGCACGGACCAGGGGTTGTGAATCGGCGAGGACGATGCGCATCGCGAAATTCTACGCTGCGTGTCCCGATCCGGTTACGGTCTGCGAAGCCTTCATTCGGCGAGGCCACGATCGATCTTCAGGCTGCCCGATCGGATATGGAGATCGCGCTGCGGAAATGGAATCTCCAGTTTCCGCTTGGCCAGCTCCGTCTCCAGCGCCCACAGGAACAAGGCCTGCGTGCGGCCCGGTGTGGTGACCAGCTCCGGACCCACCCAGACCACGAGTTCGAAATTCAGGCTGCTGTCGCCAAAGTGCGTGAGCCAGACATCCGCCCGATGGACTTCGTCATGCAACGCACCTTCAACCGATCGTGCTGCAGCCAGCCCGGCTTCGCGGACCAACGCCTTGTCGCTGCCGTAGGCCACGCCGAACGGGACATGGATGCGATGATCCCGATCGCTGAAGGTCCAGTTGGTCACGCGGCCATTGATGAACTCGGAGTTCGGCACGATCACGTCGACCGAGTCGTTGGTCGTGATGCGGGTGAAGCGGATACCGATCTCGCTGACCCTTCCAACGACGCCCGATTGCAGGTCCACGAAGTCCCCAACCTTCAGCGTCTGCTCCAGCAGCAGCACGATGCCGGAAATGAAGTTGCTGAAGATGTTCTGCAGGCCGAAGCCGATGCCGACACCGATGGCGCCGCCGACAACCGCCAGATGGGAGACATTGATGCCGAGGTAGTCGAGGATCGAGAACAGCGCCGCGCCCCAGATCAGGTAGCGGATGATGCGGGACAGCGCGTAGGCGCTCGACTCCGTCAGCGTGACGCCGCGACCAGGACGCGTGAGCCGCAGGAACGCGCGCTCGATCATGCGGACAAAAAAGATCGTGATCAGCAGCATGCCCAGCACGGCGACAATCTTGCCGAGCGTGACGCTCGACTTGCCGACAACGATCAGCGGATCGTTCAGGACTCGCGAAATATTTTCAAGCCACGTGGAAACTGTCATGGGTTCGGAGGTGTGGACTCAGGAAGTTCAAGCAGCGCCATGCCTTCTTCGGCATGGCGCTGCTGATTTCATGATCCCATGGCACCCATCCGGTTTCACGGACCGGCTCACCTGCGGCACGGAGGCTCTCCGTCTGGATGGCCGCAGCGGCGCGCAGGTCCGCGGCCTGTAACTATTGCGCCTGGGGACGGATCGCGTCTGCAGTGCCCTGGATGAAGGCCTTGATCTTCTCGACCTCCTGCGCGCTGAGCTTGCCCGTGAAGTCCGGCATGCCGCTCGACACGAAGGGACCGTTGAACACGAACTTGTCGAGGTTCTCGATGACCGCCTTGTCCACGTATCCGAGGTTGGGAACATTGCCGCCCTTGTCGACACCGGGAACGCCGTGGCAGATCACACAGCCACTGACGTAAAGCGCAGTCCCTTCCGGCACGTCCTTCGGATCGTATTTGACCCCCGCAAGCAGCGAACCGAGCTGGTACTGGGTGAACGCCGGCAGCGGCATCTTGCCGCCGAGCACGAAGGTATAGACCGTGCCGGGAACATGAGTCTCCGAGGCGCGATGCGCTTCGCCGTAGACACCGCCCCAGCCCGCCGCGATCGTGACGTACTGCTTGCCATCGATCTCGTAGGTGATCGGGGCGGCAATCACACCGGTCCCGGTCGGTGATTGCCAGAGCTTCTCGCCGGTGGTCGCATTGAAGGCGATGAAGCGGGCATCGGCAGTACCTTCAAAGACCAGATTGCCAGCCGTCGAAAGGGCTCCGCCATTCCAGGGCGAGACCTGCTCCTGGCTCCAGACCTGCTTTTGCTGGACAGGATCCCAGGCAATCAGCCGACCGAACGGCTCGCTGGTTGGCGCGCGGGGATTGAGCTGCATGCCGAGATTCCAGCCGACGTCACTCATCGTCGTGCCCGGAGTGTTGCTGCCATGCTGCTTCCAGGCCTTGTCTTCGGCCAATACCAGCGGCACGTTCTGGGCCGGGAAATAGGCGAGACCCGTCAGCGGGCTGTAGGACATCGATTGCCAGTTGTGGCCGCCGAAGGGACCGGGCACGGCGTCGAAGGGCTTGTCGGTCGAGCGCGCGTCGGCAACTTCGATCGGCCGACCGTTCTTGTCGTAGCCTGTCGCCCAGTTGACGTTGACGAAGTTGTTGGCCGAGATGAACTGGCCGTTGGTGCGGTCCACGACAAAGAAGAAACCGTTCTTCGGCGCGTGCAGGATGACTTTCCGAAGGACGCCATCGAGTTTGATGTCCGCAAGAATCAGGTCCTGCGCCGAGGTGTAGTCCCAGTTGTCACCCGGTGTTTCCTGGTAGTGCCAGACGTACTTTCCGGTGTCGGGATCCAGCGCAACGATGGATGCCACATACAGGTTATCGCCACCGGCCGGGCTTCGCTTGTTCCTGGCCCACGGCCCGCCATTGCCGGTGCCGAGGTAGAGCAGGTTCAGATCCGGGTCGAACACCATCGAGTTCCAGATGGTGCCGCCGCCACCGTTCTCCCAATACTTGCCGCTGGGATCCCAGGTCTTCGCAGCTGCTGCCATGGACTCGTCTTCGAACGGCTTCGACGGATCGCCCGGGACCGCAAACCAGCGCCAGGCCTGCTTGCCGGATTTCGCATCGTAGGCGGTGACATAACCGCGTACCCCGAGTTCGGCGCCGCCATTGCCGATGATGACCTTGCCCTTCAGCACGCGCGGGGCGCCGGTCACGGTGTAGGCGTGGCTGTGATCGATGATCGTGTCCTGCTCCCAGACCTTCTTGCCGGTACGCGCATCGAGCGCGATCAGACGGCCATCGAGCGAACCGACGTAAACCTTGCCGAGGTAAAGCGCCACCCCGCGGTTCACGACATCGCAGCAGGCCTTGTAGCCATCCTTGCGCGGAACCTTCGGATCGTAGGTCCAGAGTTTCTTCCCGGTTCGGGCGTCAATGGCATGGACCACGCTCCAGGAGGCCGTGACATACATCACGCCATCAACCACCAGTGGCGTGGCTTCGATTCCGCGAGTGGATTCGAGATCATAGGACCACGCCAGCCCGAGCGACTTTACGTTGCCGGTATCAATCTGCTTGAGCTGGCTGAAGCGGGTGCCGGCATAGTCGAGACCATAGCTCGGCCAGTCCTTCGTATCAGCGGCGTTGGCGATGATTTTCGCCTGATCGAGATTGGCCGCCGTGGTCGCGTGCGATGCCGCACTGGCTGCCGTGACCATGCCGAAGCAGGCCGATGCTGCGAGGATCGCAGCTCTCGATAAGCGGGTCAGTCGAGACTCTTGTTGTACCGTGGAGCGCATGTTTCCTTCCTCGTTGTCGTCGCGGATAGCCAGTGACACAGTTCTTGTGACGGCGGCACGCACGCCCGCCATTGCCCGAGGTCATCTCCGTTCGATTCCGGCGTGGCGTGGCGAACCTGGAGTCGCGAGACGCGCTGCATCCAGGACCCAGGATCGACCCGAGACTTCCTTGCAGAATTCTAGCGAGACTGTTGCACGATGAGACTGGGAAGACTTCCCGGGTGTTTCAAGCTTGCCCATCGACTGTATCGATTCTGGAACAACGGCCGTGGTGCCGGTGCCGTGGTCAACGTGGCGAGACCCTATGCGATGGCCTGCGGAATCGCGCTCGATCACGCAAAACCGCAGGCCGATTCAATCGCAGCGCACTGCCCGCAGGCGCCGCGGGCGATGGCCCAGCCTCGCGAGGCCGTCAGGACACTTGTGCTGACGTGAGCAAGCGCAGCAGGCCCGGCACCGCCGTCTCCGGCTCGGGCATCCGCTGCACTTCTTCGGAGATGTAGCCGCGACCGCGAAGCTCGGTCTTCATCGGCCCCGGATCGTAGGTGTGCAGGCGAAGATTCGGCGACAACGCCAGTTCCAGCGACCAGCTCTTGACCATGCCTTCGATCGCGTACTTGGTGACTCCGTAGGCGCCGCGCAGCGGCTTCGGTTCCCGCCCTGCCGCATCGCTGACGAAGACCACGGCGGCTTCGGGAGCCGCTTTGAGCAGCGGCAGACACAGTCGCGTGAGGGTATAGGCGGCCGTGAGATTGACCTGCACGCTGTCCATCCAGTCCTTGGGCTGGATTTCCGTGAACGGGGAAAAACTCGTGAAGTGCGCGGCGCAGTGGACCAGCCCATCCAGTCGTCCGAACTCGCGCTCGATGGTCTCGGCCAGCTCGAACAGATCGGCCCAGGTGGCGCTGAGCAGGTTCATCGGAAAGATCGCCGGAATCGGGCCGCCCGCAGCTTCGATCTCGTCGTAGACCGCTTCGAGCTTCTTGACCGTGCGGCCGAGCAGGATGACGGTCGCGCCCTCTTTTGCAGAAGCGATCGCGGTGGCACGGCCAAGCCCGGAGCCCGCACCGGTGACAAGAATCACGCGATTGAGCAAGCGAAGTGAGGAAGGGTTGATCGAGCGGGTCATTGGCAAGGCAGGTGGGGTCCGGTACCTCATCGGACCGGACTGGTTTCAGGCAGCGCGGCGCAGTGCCATCAGGTCGATCAGCGCACCGGGTGTCATGGCAATGGCATCGGCCTGCCAGCTCTCGAGATCCGGATTGGCGCCGAGATAGCCCCAGCCCGCCGCCACCGTGCGCATGCCCGCGGCCTTGCCGGCGACGATGTCGCGCAGGTCGTCGCCGACGTAGATGCAGTCACGCGGATTGACGCCGATCTCGCGCGCCGCCAGCAGCAGGCCGTCCGGCGCCGGCTTGGGGTTGGGCGTGCTGTCTCCGGCGACCAGGCAGGCGGCCCGTGCCGCAAGCCCTGTACCTTCCATGACCGGACGCGCCAGCCAGCCGACCTTGTTGGTGATCACACCCCAGCGCAGGCCACAGGCTTCGAGCGCATCCAGCAGCTCCGACACGCCCTCGAACCTGCGTGTCAGCGTCGTCAGATTGTTCTGGTAGTGGCGCAGGAATTCAGACTTGTGAGTCTCGTAATCCGGATGCTCCGGCGTGATGCCGAGCGCGACTTTCAGCAGGCCACGCGCGCCGTTCGACGCCTGCGGACGAAGCACGCCCAGCGGCAGATGCGCCATGCCAAGGCCTTCGCGGACGAGGTTCGCGGCCAGTCCCAGGTCGGGCGCACTGTCCAGCAGCGTGCCGTCAAGGTCGAAGAGTACGCAGCGGGGCGTCGGGATCAAGATTCCAATTTCCGGCAATGCATGAGGTAGTTCACGCCGAGGTCGCCCGCATTCAACGAGGCTGACTTCAGCAGCGGGTTGTAGCGCAGCCCGGTGACATCAGTCGGCACCAGTCCTGCCGCACGGCACCAGCGATCCAGCTCGGACGGCTTGATGAATTTCGCGTAGTCATGGGTACCACGCGGGACGATCTTCGCGATGTACTCCGCACCGACGATCATCAGCGCGTAGGACTTCGGATTGCGGTTGATGGTCGAGAACACCACATCCCCACCCGGCTTCACGAGCGCTGCGATCGCATCGATCGTTTCGGCCGGATCGGGCACGTGCTCGAGCATCTCCAGACAGCAGACCAGATCGAAGCTGGCCGGCGCTTCATCGGCTAGCAGCTCGGCACCGATCACGCGGTAGTCGACCTTGATCCCGGCATTCGCCGCATGCGCTTGCGCGACCTCGATCGAGGCCGTGGCGAGGTCGATGCCGAGCGTATCGGCACCGGCCTGCGCCAGCGCTTCCGTGAGGATGCCGCCACCGCAGCCAACATCCAGCGCGCGCTTGCCTTTCAACGACTGCGCCGGGCCACCCGCGCGCTGCCGGATATAGCGCATGCGCGGTGGATTGATGGCATGCAGGGCCGCCATTTCGCCCTGGGGTTCCCACCAGCGCGCGGCAAGGGCTTCGAAGCGAGAAATCTCGTCGTGATCGACGTTGGTATTCATGTCAGCATTGTCTCGCGAATCGTCATGATCCGGAAAGCGGCAAAGACATGCGGGGCCGAAAAGTCGGCATCCCGCTGAAAACGCGGAGGGACACAGAGGGATGTGGAGCAAGAGCAAAACACGCAATAGTTCTTGCCGAAAAGCATTTCCTCTTCGCGACCGGCGTACTCCGCGAGAGAACCGCAGTTACCCGCCGCGCATGCGTTGCCGCCATGCTTCCGCTTTGGCAAGCAAAGCCGGCTCATCGAGCGTCATCAGCCGTCGCTCGTGCAGCAGCGCCCGGCCGGCGACCCAGACATCCGTGACCTGATCGCGGCCGGCGGCATAGACCAGTTGCGAGATCACGTCATAAACCGGCGTGGTGGCCGCCGCGCTGAGATCAACGGCGATGAAGTCCGCCGACTTTCCGCGCTCCAGCGAACCCGTGTCCGCGTCGATGCCCAGCGCTTTTGCGCCATTCAGCGTGGCCATGCGCAGTGCCAGCGCGGCGGGTACCGCCGTGGCGTCATTGGCGACGGCCTTGGCAAGAATCGCGGCCGTGCGCATCTCGCCGAACATGTCGAGATCGTTGTTGCTGGCTGCACCATCGGTGCCGATGGCGACATTGGCACCGGCTGCCACGAGCTTCGCGATCGGACACATGCCGCTGGCGAGTTTCAGGTTCGACTCCGCGCAATGCGCGATCGACACGCCCAGCCGGCCACATTCGGCAATCTCGTGCTCGCTGAGTTGCGTCATGTGCACGGCGATGAAATCCGCACCGAGGAGGTCGAGATCCATCAGCCGCGCCATCGGCCGCTGACCGTGCTGGCTGACCGCCTGCTCGACCTCGTCCGCCGTCTCGTGAACATGCATGTGGATCGGCACGCCGAGCTCGGTGCCGAGTTCGCGAATACGCTTCAAGGGGCCGTCGGACACCGTGTACGGCGCATGCGGCGCGAAGGTCGCCGTGAGCAAAGGCTGATTGCGCAGCGTCTCGAACACCTCCAGCCCCTTGCGGATGTACTCGTCTGGATTGGCGGCCCATGCGGTTGGAAAATCCATTAGCAGCAGGCCGATGGCGGCGCGCATACCGACCTGCGAGGCCACCTCGACCGTGGCATCCGGGAAGAAGTACATGTCGTTGAAGCAGGTGGTGCCGCCGCGAATCATTTCGGCGCAGGCCAGACGAACACCGTCGACGCAGTAGGCGCGGCCGACATGCTGCGCCTCGGATGGCCAGATGTGGTTCTGCAACCAGTCCATCAGCGGCAGGTCATCGGCCAGACCGCGCATCAGCGCCATGGCCGAATGCGTGTGGATATTCACGAAGCCCGGCATCACGGCATGCGTCGGAAGCGTGCGCGTCTCCTGCGCCGCGTAAGTCTGGCGAGCGAAGTCGGCCGGCAGGATATCGACGATACGGCCGTTGTCGACGACCAGCGCGTGCTCTTCAAGCACCAGACCGGACGGCTGGACCGGAACAATCCAGCGCGGAAATACGACGAGTTCGACGTCCTGCTTCGTATCGTGCATGACGATCCTGAGTCCATTGGGGGAACGCCGAGCAGCGGGCGTTTAGAATGCGGTCATTAGACCCGCCGACCTCACCCGATGACAAGCGCCGCAAGCAATGCCGTACAAGCCCTGATCTGGGCGCATGACCACCTCCGTCTGCTCGATCAGCGACTGCTGCCGGCCGAGGAGGTCTATCTGGAATGCAGGACCGCCGCACAGGCCGCCGCCGCGATTCATGACATGGTCGTACGCGGTGCGCCGGCCATCGGGATTGCAGCAGCCTATGGTCTGGTACTTGGCGTTCGCAATGCATCGGAAGGCTTCGATGCTGCAGAGGCAGTGCTTGCCAAGTCTCGACCAACCGCCGTGAACCTGCACTGGGCGCTGGCCCGCATGCGCAAGGTCTGGGCGCAGACGCCGACCGTGACCGCGCTCGAAGCCGAAGCGATCCGTATTCACGATGAAGACCTCGCACAGAACCTGCGCATGGCCGAGCTCGGTGCCGCACTGATCGCCCCGGGCTCGCGCGTACTGACTCACTGCAATACCGGTGCACTCGCAACCGGCGGTCATGGCACCGCACTCGGCGTGATCCGCACGGCATTTGCGCAAGGCAGGCTCGCGCAGGTCTACAACACCGAGACGCGGCCCTGGCTGCAGGGCGCGCGCCTCACGGCCTGGGAAATCATGCGCGAAGGCATTCCGGGCAAGCTCATCGCCGATGGCGCGGCGGCGCATCTGATGTCGCACGAGAAGATCGACTGGGTCATCGTCGGCGCCGATCGCATCGCCGCCAATGGCGATACCGCGAACAAGATCGGAACGCACATGCTCGCTGTCGTCGCCAAGCACTACGGCGCGAAGTTCATGGTCGTGGCCCCGGGCGGGACGTTCGATCTGAACTGCGCCACCGGCGCCGGCATTCCGATCGAGGAACGCACGGCGACCGAACTGACCGAATTCCGCGGAGCGCGCATCGCACCAGCCGGCATGCTGGCGATGAACCCGGTGTTCGATGTCACACCGGCGAGCCTCATCGATGCCATCGTCTGCGAGCGCGGCGTGATCGCGCCGCCGACGACAAGCAGCGTGCGCGCCGTGGTCGGCTGAACGCAGATGACCATTTACACGCTGGGAAATCGCGTTCCAACAATGGGCGACGGCGTCTGGATTGCGGACAACGCCACGGTCATCGGCTCGGTCATCCTGCAGGCACGCAGCAGCGTCTGGTTCAACTGCGTGCTGCGCGGCGACAACGACGATCTCATCATCGGCGAAGACAGCAATATCCAGGATGGCTCCGTGCTGCACACCGACACCGGCTTCAAGCTGAACGTCGGTCGCAACTGCACCATCGGCCACCAGGTCATGCTGCATGGCTGCACGATCGGCGACAACACGCTGGTCGGCATTCAGAGCGTGGTGCTGAACGGCGCGCAGATCGGAAAGAACTCCGTCGTCGCCGCGGGCAGCATCGTGCCGGAAGGCAAGGTCTATCCGGACGGCGTACTGCTCCTCGGCAGCCCCGCCGTGGTCAAGCGCGAGTTACAGCCCGGGGAGATGAAGCTCATGGAATTCGGTGCGAAGCATTACGTGCAGAACGCGCAGCGCTATCGCGAGCAGCTGAAGCCGTATCTTCCCGAGTGAAAGGACTGCTCCTGCCAGGCATCGCAATCGCCTTTCTGGCCTTTGCGACTGCGGCGGCAGCCCTTGCTCCGGAAGCGGTGGATGCCGACGACACCGACCGGTCGACCTTCGATGCCGTGATCGAGAAAGCCGAGACGCGCAGTTTCGCGTCCCTGCCGTTCAACGAACTGATTCAGGCCATGGCCTTCGACGAGGCGCTGCAAGGCAAGGACTACGTGCGCGCACCGCTGGAGCACGAGCCGGATCGCGAGCGCGTCTATGCCGGTTTCGCGCGCTTTGACTGCGTCACGTATGTCGAAACCGTGCTCGCCCTGTCCGAGACCATTGCACGGCACGAGCGCTCGTTCGATGACTACGCGGCTCATCTCGCGAGCCTTCGCTATCGCAACGGCGAGCCTGCCTACTGTGACCGCCTGCACTACTTCAGCGACTGGATTCGCAGCGGTGTTGCCGCGGGACGTCTGGATGACGTGACTTCGCTCGTGGCTGGAAGCGGCGCCAATCTTGCCTTCGCTGCCGAGCCGCAGGGCCTGAACTTCATGAGCCGCAATGCTGCGACGATTCCGGCGCTGGCAACGGATGCCTCACGCCTCGCCTGCGTGCAGCGCAGCGAGGAAGCGATCAGCGTCTCGCTGGCCCACGCCACGGATGGCACGCCGGGCTTCGCCTACATTCCGAAAGCGAGGCTGGGCGAGGTACTCGAACGGCTGCAAGGCGGCGACATCGTGGCCTGGGTTGCCGAACAGCCAGGTCTGGACGTGATCCATGTCGGCATCGTCGTGCGTCGCGGCCGACCCGTCCTCGGCTTCGCCCACGCGTCCCTGCGTACGGGCGGCGTGGCCGTGGCGCCGGATCTTCAGGCCTATGCGAAAACGCTGTCGCGGCAGCGTGGGCTCATCGTGCTGAGACCAAGAGCCGACGGCATTCCCTGAATCGGCTGTGGCGGATCAAGCCGGCTTGGCACCACCCAGCGCGGCCACCAGATCCTTCAGCAGGCCGCCCAGCTCGCCGGTCATCAGCGCGAAGTTGGCATCGAAGGCGTCGTCCTCGTTCTTCTTGGTGGCTGCGGCCGCATCGTCCTCGTCCATGTTCATGAAGCGGACGCGCTTGACGGCGAGCTTGTCGGTCAGCACGAAGGTCACACGATCACGCCAGGCCATGCCGAGCTTGGTCACGGCCTTGCCGCCACCGATCAGCGAACGCAGCTCGGGGCCTTCAAGGCCGTGGCGGACATAGCGCACGGCCGACTTTGCGGCGTTGTCCGCCGTCAATTCGCAGTCTTCCTGCATCGCCAGGAATCCCGGCGCATTGCCCGAGGCCACCCAGCCGGTCATGACGCTGGCCGGCGCCTGCAGGGTGTCGAGCGCAACGGCGGGCAGCTCGCCCAGATCGGCGCGGAATACCGTCGCCAGATCTTCGGCGGCTTTGGGCGACGAGGACTCGACGATGAAGCGCCCGGCATCCAGATCGATCCAGGCGCGGATGGTCCGGCGACGCACGAAGGCACGCGGGCGAAGTTCGTCGGCGACGCGATCCTTGAGGTCACGCAGCTGCTTGCGTCCGGGCGCAAAGCCCTGGCGTTCTTCGAGTTCTTGCGCTTTCTGCTTCGCGACCTGATTGATGACCGAGGCTGGAAGCAGGCGCTGCTCGATGCCAAGCGCCACCAGCATCTGCTTGCCTTGCGCATGCACCAGCATTTCGCCCGGACCCGGCGGCACCCAGCCCTGGCTCTGCATGCTGGCCGCGTTGACCGGCAGCAATGGATGCTTTGCAAGCGCTTCCTCCAGTACGGCGGGCGCAACGGTCCAGCCCGCAGGCAGGGAATAGATCTGGAGATTCTTGAACCACATCGGCGTTGGGTCGGGCTGCGGAAGGAAGGGCCGAGAGGGTACCGGAGTCGGCGCCGGAAACAAGCACTGCGAGGACTGCGTATCAGTCGTCGCCCTGTTTCGGAAAGAGATAATGCAGGCAGCGGCCGCTGTTCGGCGTGATCTCGTTCCAATGGACGTGATCGAAGCCAAGCACGACCACGGAGCAGGTCGGCATTTCCGCAAACCGGACCGACGCCAGCAATTGCGCCAGCTCGGTGAAGCCGGGATTGTGACCGAACATCAGCACCTGCGATTGCGCGTCGTCGAGGCTGTTGACGAGATGCAGCAGCGTACCCGGCGTGGCCTCGTAGATGCGCGGCTCGATGCGGATATCGCTGTGCTTGACGTCCAGCGCATCGGCAAACGCATGCGCCGTGGTGATGGCACGCAATGCCGGGCTGGCGACCAGCCACCAGGGCGCGCTGATCTCCTTTGCCAGACGCTGCGCCATGACCGGCGCATCGCGTCGGCCGCGAGGATTCAGGGGCCGTTCGAAATCCCCGAGCATGGGATAGTCCCAGCTCGATTTCGCATGGCGGATCAGGATCAGCGTTCTCATGGACGTTGTAGCGTACCGTATGCTCGCGGCGAGGAAACTTCCTTGCTGGCGACGGATCAGAGCAACATGAACAGGAAATGGTTGAAGTGGGGGCTGATCGCGCTGGTTCCGATCCTCGGCTATGGTGCTTACCTCGCACATACCGAATGGCAGACGCGCCTTGGGCAGCAGGCGCTGGATGCCACGCATCTCGACTTCCTGCCACTCGACCAGGCGCTTGCGCGGGCCAAGGCGGAAGGCAAGCCGGTGCTCGCGGATTTTTCCGCGATCTGGTGCCCGACCTGTCGCGCCATGCATGCGAACGTCTTCACCAATGCGGCCGTGAAGACCGCCATCACCAAGGATTTCATCCTGTCACGCGTCGACTACGAATCCGTTGAAGCGCCCGCCTTCATGGACAAGTACGGCGTGCGCGGCTTCCCCACCCTGCTGGTGCTGGACGGCGATGGAAAACTCCTGCGGCAGGTGCCCGTGTCGCTGGACCCGGCGAGCTTCCTGACCGGCCTCGGCGGCTAGACAAGCCACGGCGGAAAAGTCGGCACCAACCATGGAAGCCTGGGCACTCAAGGGCATGCAGCGCTGGCCGAACGTGCCGGCGCTGTTCGGCTGGCTGGGGCTGGACCGGCGCGGCCGCTGGCTGATCCGGGGCGAGCCGATCACGCGGCCGCAGATTATCGAGACCATCGGTCGCAATTACGCGGCGGATGGGCAAGGCCGCTGGTATTTCCAGAACGGGCCACAGCGCGGTTATGTGACGCTGGACTACGCGCCGCTGGTGCTGCGCGCTGGGGATTCCGGAGATGGGCTGATCGCCCATACCGGGCAGTCTGTGTCGCAGGTGCTGCGGGCCTTCCTTGATGAGGATGGCGCGCTGCTGCTCGATACGGATCTGGGGCCTGGCCTGCTGCTCGACAAGGACCTGCCCTGGGCGCTGGAAGGCATGGCGACGGTCACTGGCCAGACCATCGACGAAGCCCTGCTGGCGCAGGCCTTGCAGCAACCTTCGGGTGCGTTGAGCGGTCTCTTACTCAGGCTGCTGTCCGAGCCACTGGAGATCATCCGGCTCGATGCTGAGGCTGCACCTGCGTTCCTGGGTTACGACCGGTTGTCGAAAGGTTGACGGATACGCCTGGTGGAAGGCGTCGGCGCCGCAAGCCTGAATTCAAGCGGTCGGAGTCAACCATGGTCGCAGGCACATTTGTGGGTTCCATCCACTTCACGAGGCGAAGCGGCCTGATTGTGCGTGCTTCCCTGATCTGGAATTCGATGACTCAATGCAAGTCCACAGGATGTGAACCGGCCCGATGCTAATCCCCGAAACGCACCGCGAAGAACGTGCGCGGCTGGCAACGGTCCGCGACCTTGGGCTTTTGAATCCGGAAAAGGATGAGGCTCTGGAACGCATCATCCGCATTGCGCGAATGATCTTCGATGTTCCGATCAGCGCCTTCTCGGTCATCGGCGCCGAGCACCAGATGTTCAAGGCCAGCGTCGGACTTTCCGAGCAGCAGACCCGCCGGGATATCTCGTTCTGCGGGCACACCATTCTTCAGACGGATCTGTTCGAGATCGCGGACGCCTCAGCAGACGCGAGGTTCCAGGACAATCCACTGGTCACCGACGGGCTCGGCATTCGCTTCTATGCCGGCGTTCCGGTCCATGCGCCGGATGGCTTGCCGGTCGGCTCCCTGTGCCTGATCGACCGCATTCCGCGCCAGCTCGACGCCCGGCAGCGGCAGGCCCTGTTTGACCTGCGCGACGTGCTGCAGAACGAGCTGGCGCTTCGCACGACGATCTTCAGGGATCATCTCACGCAGCTATTCAATCGCCGTTTCCTCGACGATTTTCTGCAGCGGGAAACGCGTCGCGCCTATCGCGAAAACCTGCCCTTGACCGTGATGCTGATCGATGTCGATCACTTCAAGGCCTTCAATGACGTGCTCGGCCACGTCGCAGGCGATGAGGCTCTGCGCAAGATCGCCGGGATGATCGAGACCAGTTGCCAGCGAGCGGGGGACATCGCCGCGCGTTACGGCGGCGAGGAGTTTGCGGTCGTGCTGCCGCATACGGATGAGATCGGCGCTACGGTGGTCAGCAACCGTCTGAAGGACCTGCTGGAAGCGGAACCGATTGCCAATCCCGGCGGCATCGGGGGCGTCGTCACGGTGTCCGTCGGAGCGGTGATTGCCACGGCTCGCAGCGATCTGGCACACGGCTATCTGCCCTTGCTGCGCGCAGCAGACCGGATGCTGTATCTGGCCAAGCGCTCCGGCCGAAACCGTCTTGAGATCAGCACGTATTCCATGGATATCTGAAGCTTCGATGCACGGGGACGCGGAGTGCCGTCATTCCCTTGTCGAGGCTGATCGAGCTGAGCAGGGCTCAGATCTCGGCGATCGCGGAATCAACGGATTGCTTCCAGAGAGATGGCCGAGCGATTTTCGACTCAGGCTCCGCACTCAGCCAAGCGCGGCCCGAACATAGATATCGAAGCGCAACTGCGTGCCGTCGATCTGTATCGTTGGCTTCATGCCGGCCAGCCAAGGTGCCTTCGCCGGCCGCTTCACGACCACGCGCCGCAAGGCGCAGGCCAGTGCCGGGGCGAGTAGCGCGTCGGCATCGGCATCGCCTCCCGTGAGATCCCGCAGGATCTGCATTTCCTTAGACGGGAGCGCGGCCTTGCCGTCATCGGGATACATGGGATCGAGATAGATCACGTCCCAGCGAGCCGCATTGGCCGGATCACGGCAGAGCTGCTGCGCATCGGCATGGACGACTTCCACGCGGGCCGCGATGGCTTCATGTGCCTCAAGCGCCAGCGCCCGGCGACGTGCATCTTCAAGCAGCGCACAGGTCTGGGCATTGCGTTCGGCCAGCGTGACGACGGCACCGAGTGCGGCAAGCGTGTAGCCATCGCGACCAAGACCAGCAGTTGCGTCGAGTACGCGCGGCGCGGCATCGACACCGGCCTTCAGCTTGTTCAGGCCGACGGCGCGCGCCAGCGGCTGCTTCTTGCCGGCGCCGATACGCCGGGCCAGATCGGGGCCGGTCCAGTTGGCACTGATGGCACCGTAGTGCTCGCGGTGCAGCGCGCGCAATTCCAGCCTCGCACCACCACGGCCTTCGACCATCTCCAGCGCAAACGAAAAACCCCGGGCCTTGCGGTCCGGGGTTTTCATCGACAGCGGCTCCGCAGCCTCGACGGGCTGCGTGCGCGGCTTAGGCAAGCTTGGCCGCGTCGAAGAAGCTGGTCATGCGCTGGGCCAGCATCAGATCGCCTTCGAGCTGCAGCTTGCCGGTCATGAACGCGGTCATGCCGTTCAGCTCGCCCTTCATCAGCGCGACGAGATCATCGTCTTCCATGGTCAGCGTCACGTCGGCGTTCGGCGCAGCGCCTTCGGTCACGGTGCAGGCACCGCCCTTGATCGTGGCGTAGGCCGGCTGCGAGGTATTGAACTGAACGACGCAGTCGGTGCCGGCGGCGCCGGACGGGTCGAAGGCGGCAGGCAACTTGTGCAGGAGTTCGAGTGCGCTCATGGTTTGCTCCGGAAAATGTGGCGGCATCGTACGCCGTGAGTACGCTTGTACGCAATCCTTGGTAACGAGCCTTACGGTCTTCCTTCGGCCTCGCGCAGCTGGTCCAGAATCTGTGCGGCCAGGGCCGGCGCCAACAACACAGGATTCACGGAACTGCGGTACAAGCGCCCCTGCGCATGCAGCGCAGATGCAGGCTCAGCATGGGTCTGGTGATCCAGCACGAGAAAATCCCTGCCCTCGGTCAAGGCGTCCAGCCGGGCCTTGAAGGCACGGAAGGCGGTGCCCTTCACGCGACCGCTGGCTTCATCGAGTTCACGCAGGGAAAGCCAGCCAGAGTAATCGTCCATTCCGGTTTCATTCCGCTGTGCCGAGCAGGAAATGGCTGCGCGCCAGGGCGATCGGCTTGTCGGCCTGATCCTGCCAGCAGCGCACCTGAACCTGGGCGACGCGACGACCAAGACGCTCGACTTCGCAGGCCGCATGAAGGTCGATGGTGCGCGCAGAGCGCAAATAGTCGATCGAAAAATCGATGCTC
>Ga0194135_10001105_pt1 | contig 15817 bp, 15 predicted proteins | sample LitLau_LLRF_2013_FD_134024 | JGI IMG/M metagenome (GOLD analysis project Ga0194135, IMG submission 134024) | Freshwater sediment microbial communities in response to fracking from North America - Little Laurel Run_MetaG_LLRF_2013 (version 2) | ecosystem: Environmental > Aquatic > Freshwater >...
ATTCATTAATCATGAATGAAATGCTCAAGCTCCTTCAGGCAAGATGAGATTTCATGAGAGGCAACTTGAGAATTCTTCAGTTGCCCCGTATCCACACACTCCTTTGTTGCAAGAGAGGCTGATCGACTTTCATATGCCAATTCACGTGTACTCTCTCCCAAAACGTGTTCCAAATATCCTGAAATTGTCAACACAATATTTGTTGTTATCTTTTTGGGAGGAGTTGGTGGAGCATTATCTTCAATTACCATCAGTTAATTTAACTAATCAACGACCATGGGTAAAAGTGGTCGTCACAAGAAGTTAAATCGTCAGGAGAAAGCCAAGACCAATTTAAAAGGCGTGAAGAAACTAGCGAAAGCGCAGAATGTTGTGGAGCCATCGCTGAAAGTAAAGCGGATTGTTATCAGGGAACAACTTGCGTCGACATTTGGAGGAGGCGACCTTTTTTCATCGCCAGGTTCGTTGTGTACTGCAGGAGTGCCAACAACAAGTAGGAAGCAAACGCTGGGGGATATTTTAAGCTCACTGCGGCATCACAACACTTCCATTAGACGTGAAGCCCTTGGAGGTCTTACAGAATTGGTGACATCGTCTCCAGGAGTTTTAAAGAATAGCTTAGACAAGGTTCTCGAACGGATTTTGTTTTTGCTCCAAGACTTGGAAAGCTCTGTTCGGGTAGAGAATTTGAAATGCGCTCAAGCTTTGTTCGAACGGCTGAGTGAAGATCATTTGAACGCTTATTGGGGTCTCGTGCTGAGTCATATCAGGGCAGCTATAACTCACCTCAATTCGAAAGTCAGGACTCACTCGTTGTCATTCATTCGATTGTTGACGATTCATTTTCCAGAGCAAGTAAAAACTTCGGCTAGTGCGATTCTTCCTCCGGTGCTGTCCTTACTTGTGGGGGGTGGTGCAGAAGGAGGTGGAGGTCCGGAAGTCTTAAAAGCAACGGGAGTCAGAGAAAGATTGGCTGTATTCAGTCTGGTAGCTTCGATATTGTCCCTTGAACAAGAAGAACAATTGGACGAGGAAGAGGATAAGAGTAGTAGTAACAATATTGTTGTGTTTTCTGGACAAGAAAAGAGAAAATGTCCTTCAGGACTGGTTTATCCTGTGGGATATTATGGAAGTGGAGGCAACAAGTCATTATGGGAAGACGGACGGAAGGAAGATGAGACTTGGTGGGGTCCTTTTGTTATGCAGGCATTTAAATTGGTTACAGCGACTTGGGTGGAAGTTAAGGATGGAGAGGGGGGCAGGAAACGACGCGTGCAGGAAGATGAAACTGAAGACTGTGAAATGAGTAAGTACGAATTATGGAGATAATTTGGAAGTGATTTAAGGTTTCGAGATTAAAAATGCACCTCAATGTATCCCTATTGCAGTTGACCTTGATGAACAGCCTGGTATCATGTTGAAAAAGAAACCTGTGAAGATGACAATCGTGAATGCAACGGAAGTGGAGGTGTTGGATTCTTTAGTGGGAGTGTTGTTTTCTATCATTGGAAGGCTAAAGACAATGGCAGCAGGGAAAAGAGGTTTTGCTAGTGATTGTGTAAGATATATTTTTAGATTATTATAGATCTAAATTGGAGCTAGGGAAGTAAAAATATAAGCTCAATGATGGTTTGGTTGTCTTTTTTACAGGTTGAATCGTTGCGGAAAAATGAGGGCCCTGATGTGAAGAAATACTTTATTGCCCTATTGCCTTTCGAAGCATCCAATCCTCAGATTTCCTCAAAACTTGTGATGAAATTGAATTTAAGACTGTTCTCAATAGCATCTCAGCTAAGACTCATTGACAGTAAAGTTAGAGGAATATTAGCAAATTATCTTGTAAACATTGCCGATATGGGATTGGAATCAGATCACATTAACTTGAGTCTTCGAATTCTTCAAGACTTCAAAATGGGATCCGTAGACAAACGGGACGTTTACACTTCATTCTTGTGTTCGATACTGGATGTAGAAAGTAATGAAGAATGGAGAAAGCTGTGCATGAAGCTCGACGAATTTTTAAGACTGAATAGAACCAACAACGAAGAAGAGCAGGAAAAGAAAAACTCGTTCATTCATTCTGTGGATTGGAATAAAGTTGTCGAAGTTTTAGGAAAAAGGGAAAAGGTTACAAAAGAGCTCTTAAGGGTGTTTACACATCTTAAATTAAGAAATCTTGGAATCACAAGCTTGTCAGGTGTTGTGGAAGTCTTGATGGAAAAAGGATGCTTTAAGAGTAAGTTGAAGAAAACGCATTTAGTTCCATATTCGTGGAATAAATTCTGTGATGTCATTTATTCTAGGGTTCATGGAAAAAAATTCAACTAACGACGAAGATCGTAAAGCATTACAAAGGTTTTTGTGGTACATGGAATTAAAGGACAAATTAGAAGAACATCATTTGGCTTCAGTTATGTGTGGAGTAGAACTGTAAATATTTGGTTTCTACGTCATTTTAAGATATATTATGTGGTGTATGTGTGACAATTGTCATTAATAAACAACTACTTATTTCATAGTTGAATAACAAATGAATATCAAGTTGTAAAGGTCATTAGGTTTTCCTAAATAGTTTAATTCTAATCGTATAAATTGTGCTGCAGTTTATAATTTATCTCATATCACTGCCTCGAGAAGTTTACCATTCGTGTTATAAACAAATTCCAATAAACTACTTGAGCTGTGATTTATGATTTTAAACTGACTCTTGGCATACGAAACCTTATGTATCTTCAATACTACTTTCATCAAGCCTCATGGAGAAAAATAGATGCATACCGACTAAATGCAACTGTTAGCAGTCGTATCACATCAGCTATTTATCAAAAATGCATCCAAGATCATTCAAACAAGCTTTCCATGCAGCCAATGAAATTAAAAATAAAATACTGGCCCTCAAAGCGTTATATTATCTTCATTTATTAACAGAAGGAGGAACCCACAAATATTTTACCATCAAACTAAAACTTTGGATTGTGACAAACGCGTGATAGATGCCAGTCACTCTTATTAGTAGGTCACTCATTGTCACTGTTAAAGATCTCTGTTGACTATTTGACTTTCCAACATCGACACGCAGTGTAACATGTAAAATTGTTGTTTTACTTAATATTGACTTAAATCTACTTCCTCAAATTCATATGAGATTCTTCAATTCCAATTTTCATGTCATAAAATTCAATTTATAACACCCATCACCCATGTAACTTCTACTTATTGCTCATTCCGAAAAAGTTATATCGCTTTCGACCACTTTAGTTCTCAATCAGATTTTGAGCTAAGATATGAAATGAATTATGACGAATGACGCGAGTTCCATGAAGAAAGATGCAAAATTCGCTGACGAGACCGTGAGAAAACTTCACAAACCCGAGTTGCACTTTTTGGCTACCATTGAGCTAACGCGTACTCTTTTGCTTATGAGGATTCTCTCCGTTTAAGTGAGTGGGATTCAAACGGAGGATTATTATGAAACGCCAAAACTCGCAACCTTCAATAACAACAATACACAACAATTTTACACGCTTTCTCTTATTGATATCGTACTTGTTTTAATTTAATATTTAATTACAGTTTCAATTAATTTCATTTTAAGTTTGATTACTATTTTATAACCAGAAATGTTGGAAGGAAATGAAGAGAGTCCCATTAGGACTCGCACTCCTGGCAGTACAATTAATTCGATTCGGGATGTGACATTGCCTCAACTTTTATTGGTAGGTTGTAACTTGTAACTTGTATTGTAATGAGATCAGAAGTGATTCGAAAGATAACCGATTAGTAAATAATGATATTAATATGTACTTTTCAATGCAGGCTCTTCACAGTCCTCTGGAGACATGGAAGACCCTGGATAAAGTGAAGTTCAAAAGTATGGAACTCATCTCGATGGTTAACATGGATGTTGCTAGAAATGGGGTAAGAGATTTAGTGTCCACTTCATCAATAATTTGTTATTGACCTATTGAACCAATTCGCTAATTTTGATGTGTTCTGTTTGCAACTACAGGATAACATTACGTTAGCTAACACAAACGGGCACCTTCAAAAGTGTGTGGGAATGTTGAGCAGCTTGGAGGAAGCTCTAACGATGGTCCTCTTGTCACCCGATTCTAATCTCAAGTTTGGCGTTGAAAGTCTAAGAAATTTGGTAATTGAAAGACTATTTCAATAAGTTACTTTTACTTTAATGATATTAATGACGACGATGAATGAGTTTTAAATTATTATGTATCCAGTAATTGATTTGAATTTGAATAACAGGGAAACGGAATTGAGGAAACTGATGAGCTGTCGATTGTAAGGGTTTAGCCTAAAACAATAACACTAGTGGACGTTATTGATTGTGGTGTGCATAAAAGTATTTTTGAATAAATAGTTTGGGGCTCACGGAGGGAATAACCCGAATGGCGAAAGTTCAGTTCCTGTCATAGGTTGTCAGTTGGGAAGTACAAGATCTGGGGTATGCGATATTAAGTTATTATGTTCTAAGTGCTAGCCAGAAAGTCTTTGTGTTCAGTGATGGTTTGATTGTCTTCTGCCATTATCTAGTTGCCATACTTGGAACGGTTTTTGCAAAACTACATTCGTCGAATAGATGATATTGTTTGCCAGATAGAATCTCAGCTAAAAAGTTCCTCTGTAAGTCACCAATTAGTGTAAGAGTATTAATGTAATGGGTTATGTATTAAAAGCATCGATTTTATCCTTTATTTTTAGCGTGTGCAAGAAAGTCGATATGCTTCGGTTGTACTTCAAGCACATGGGTTGCGTCCATCAGTTGCTGAGTACCTTGTCACTAATTTGTACATGAGGGTATTTTCTAATCACAATTTCCGTCTCAATGCCGTATGTATGGCATAGTTATCTGATTCGAGTATCTTGACGTTTGCAGGGAACGGGAATCTCTAACATGCAAAACTGGGTTTCAGAACGAATAAACAAATTGAATTTAGAAAGTCAGACGTTTGAACAATTGATGGAAAGAGACAGTGGAAATTGTAATTCCTTATTTAAAACTATATGTGTAATAATTTTATATTGTCTAACTCAAATATTTTATTCTGTTTCTGCCAGCTTCTGCGTACATGAGTGCAGTTCAACATGAAAATCACAGAGTACAAGAAGAGCTAAAGGCTCTACGAACTGCAGAACGAATTTTGCAGTATTTAGGGAGACTGGAAAGAAAGGAAAAGAAACGAATACAGCCGCAAGACACTGGAAATATTGCCTCTAATGATTGGGAGACATTTGCTAGATTTTTAACCAGAATTTATACTCTCATTAACACAAATACGGAAGTTTTAAGTGACATTTCACCCCTCAGGAGAGAATTGTTGATGGAAGACAGAAAAACTTGGTTAGTTCTTATTTTAATCTTAGCACTTCTTAATGTACTGCTAAGACTGACCTTAAACTAACGAATTGTTTATCAAAATGCTGTTTTCTGCAATAGGGCCGATTTTCAGAGAAATAGCTCCAGAGAAATGAGAGTTTTAGATCCATCTCTCAGTGGCAACCTGCTAAGCCAAGAGGACCAACAACAAAGTAACTTCTATGATGAAAGAAGAGGTAGCAGAGACGAACCTCTTGCTGATAGTAGAAGTAGATTTCAAACACCTTCATGGGCAAGGGACCCAGCAATTCCTTCAACAAGGTACTTCGTCACTAATTAATTTAACTGAAGCAACAATCACTCGGATAATAAAATAATCTAATATTACAGGTTTGCTGATAAACAATTCATACATTACCCTCCGTTGCCTGGAGCAGAGACCGATAGGGCACCTGTTTCAGCGTTCAGACGGATTTTAAGAGGGGATGAACATCAACCCTCACAACATTCTCATCATTTGCATAATCCTTACTGCTCTAATGTTTATCGGAATTCTTTCAATGAGTTGAACCAACTGCCACAACATCAATCTCATGTGTGTACATTTTGTATTTTAGAGGCATAAGTTGATTCCAGCTACAACTAAAGTTTCTGTTCTCTTTTTATAGTCTGAAATACATTTTGATGCTCCAACGACTCCGGGAAATATTGGAGGATTCTCCCAAAACGCTGGAGTAGAATGTCAACGAGATCCATATGACTTAGCACATTTTTACAACCGGTTATATTCGTCAAGGCTGACATCCTCCAATCACTTCAACCCTCAAAGTCGATACAATGCTGCAGAAAACCATGTCACTCAACCGCAGGAACACCAGACTGCCAGCGTTAATGATACTTTACTGAGCAGCTTATTGTTGGATATTAGGAACATGCGACAGACTATGAGCGAGCAGGAGAGTTATTTCAGGACCATCATAGATACATTACGGATTCAACAAGAGAGCATGTCTGATTTAAGAAGGCTTGTGGGATCTGTAAGTTTTAATGAACAGTTATTCTGTCAACCTCTACTTGTTATTATAGAATGCAAATTTTAATTACAGGGAAATAGAAACTTGGCTGATCTGGACAATAAAGTTGAGCAAGTGAAGACGATGCTCCAACAACTTCAGCCATCTAATTCTTATCCACATCAATACAGACGAGATCATCCCACTCATCAGCACCAATATGAAGAGAGAACAGGCAGAACAGCCAACACTCAATCTCTGTACGACACGCTACTTTACTCCAGCAATTTGGATCTCAGAATCGGCCAGAATAATGATGATAATGTCGACAACTTCTTGGGTTTTGGAAGCTTTACGAGGGCACCGAGAGATATTAATTTGTCTCCACGACCTCCTCCTTGTTACAGTGAAGTTGTACATTTGGATAATAATGATGACGGAGATAGCAATACTGTGGGATTGTTGCAACAGTTGCCTTCCCAAGATAGTCCAACGGAAGAAATGTCATATTTAATGAGGGATGATCAGGATCAAAGACAAGTGTCACCTAATCATGACGACCCTGCAGAAATATTGAATCAATCAGAAACCCGTCACAATGGATCACAAAGTCACGGTCGTAGACGAAAACATAGACCTGAAAGTCTGCAGCATCGTCAGTCTCCGGGAGCTGGTGGATCACAAACCCAGCAAAACAATTCTGTTTCAGTGACATTGAACAATCAAGTTGCACCTGGAACAAGAGCTAACAATTATTGGGACAACTTTAGAAGCTATTCCCATCAGAATATGTTATCTACTTCGAAATTAAATCGAAGTTCAGGAGGAGGAGGAAGTGGGACATCTCCTTCGGGATCTGAAGGATACAGCACAATGGGGTCAAGTGGAAGTCGACTTATGATGTGCAATAATTCTGCTGCTTCTGAAGGATCTCCAAGCGCATTAACTAATGGCAGTAACGGCTTGAGTGGGAACAATACGTCACGACGAAACTCTAGGTAATTAAGATAGACCACTTGTTTTATCTCAAGCTGTTACCTATTTAATGTTGAGAGAATAATTAGATTAATTTGGGATCACGTTTACTAGGAGTGAAAAAGTTGGTCCCGGGGGCAAAACAGCATTATCAGCGAACTTTGTTGAAAACATTGGCCTTAAAAAACGAAACGAATTGGGAAAGCAAGGATCTGGGGGAGTTTCCAGTCCATCCAGATCCAACTCTTCAAATAGCATTCCGTGTCAGGAAACGAGTGGGGTTCTAAATTTGTTTAAGTAAGACATAATTCTCCTGAAGTTATCCAGTGTAACAAGTTCCAATCTAACCATAAACCTGATATTGTAGTGAGGAAGAACCAACGCCGACTTGTAGCTTCTTCAGCCCTACAGAAGAACCTGCCTCATCATCTTTAAGTAGAGTCCAATCAGCAACATCTGAGCGTCTTGGTGAACGAGTAGTACGGGAGAACGATTTAAATCAGCCATCTTCCAGTCATTGTATGGTACCTGATAACACTGGTGACGCATCTGAAAGTCTCGAAGACTCATGCAGACCAGAACTGAATTCAGCTCAAGGTGATTTTGTGAACCTTCAACATGATCAATCCAGTATTGACACCACAATATCAAACATTACGGCCGAACAGCAATTTTCTTCTGCCTCTGTAAGTTTTTCGGAAGATTGTGTATTGAACTTGAATCCTTCAGGAGATTAAAGGAAACAACTTCAACGCATTTGTATTTTAAATATTAATTGTTTTTAGTGGATGAACTGTTGTGACGCTGTGAGTATTTCATCTTTGTTTATTACTGAGAGTACAAGTTAATTGTAAGATAATACATAATTACCCAGTAAACATTTGAATAAAGCATTGCTTTGTTTTATTAACTGGAAGATATAATTTTTTCTTATCCAAGTTGTAATACGTTTGGATTTATCATCAGCAACAGGTTAAGTTACTACAACGTTTGTCACAACCGTATAATCCTGTCAAAGAAGAAATTAGTTTGTATAGTCTCAATTTAGCTTATATTAAGTACGATCAAAATTACTGGAACAGTTTCACACTGTTGAGCAAAAAACTCTTTAAGAAAGGTGAAATCTGGTCTTCTTGATGGTTCGAGTTCCCAGCATCTCTGCATGATGGCATATCTAATACGGCCAATAATTGTTTCAATTCATGTTAGCTCATGTTAAACAAATTTCTTTATCAGGAAAATAAGAAAAAATTGATGCGTATGATTTACTCATCCTCGCTGCACAACGCTGGGCGACTAAGCTGCAATCCATTTCTTATTAGTTGCGGAAAGTCGATGTTCCAAGATAAACCAGCGTAAGGCAGAAGCCCCAAAGAGAATATTTCAAATAGAGTTACTCCATAGGCCCACACGTCAGTTTTTACAGAGAACATCATTTGTTCCAATGATTCAATCGCCATCCACCTGACACAAATTCCTTTATCTTTAATAATAATTATCTTAACACAAAACTTCCAAACGGATCGGGTTACCTCCACGGTAATGGTTCCTGGTTCTGCTTGACATAATTAGTGTACTCGTACAGCCGTCTGGATAATCCAAAATCGGTAATTTTTACTGTTCCCAGAGTTGTCAATAAAATATTTCTTGTGGCCAGATCAGAATGAATTATCTATTCCAAAAGTTATCAGCATTGCACATTGCACTATTAGTTAAAATACTTCAAAGCTAGACTTAAGACAAGTGTATTAAACTCGGTTACATTTCGTGATGAAATATGTTCCATACCACAGGCCACTTCATAAGCCCATTTTTTAAGCCTGTATGTCAGAGTCGATATGTCTACTGTGGAAGCACGAAATGGTAAAGGCTCAGGCACTGTTAAATCTAGACCACAACCAAATATTGGCTTCTTTGAAACCAAGTAAGCATGAAGGGAACCAACTTCACAGTATTCCATTGCAATCAGAATATGACCTACGAGGAATGTGCCAGTAAAGGATTATTGTGCCGTTCATATACAATTTGTCCCACTTTGCCCCAAATTATTTAGTTACCTTTTCTGAGGTCAGAAGTACACGCTCCTAATATGCGAAGCACATTCGGGTGTTCCATTACATGAATCATAATTTTTATTTCTGACAGCAAGCTTTTCATGCTTATCACTGATGACTCTGAGTTTGCGATTTTGAAAGCTACAAAACCTTCGAATCCATCTAGAGTCCCTTTGAACACGGTCCCAAATGCTCCCTGGCCCAAAATACTTTCCATATCTAGTGAATGAATAGAATGAATTGCTAGCTACAATTTAATTAGCCAAGTGTACAATGTATTCATGCTAAATTACCTATTTTAAACTTCGCTTTAGGAATTTCGAATCTAGTGTCATACGGCAGTCTTAACGCATCTTCAGGACAGTTGTGATAGTCGCTTCCAACTCCTTTAGATCCCATCAAAAACTCGTAAATGTCTTTCTTAGAAAGACGCTGATGCTGTGAATTTGAAGTTGAATGAAGAATTTAGAAAATAGAACAAAGTCATAAACCCATAATTCATAAATCATAAGTAAGTAATTGAAAACCTTCATTGTTCTGAGTTTGAAAAACAGAACGACTACTATTGCAATCAAGACAATTATTGACAATCCACCGAATATGGAAGTAATGATTCTGACACGCAGGGTCTTGGCGGCTTCACTTTCCCAGTCGTAAGACGCTGTATGAAAACATTATATTATGTTGCAAGATACAAAATAATTTTATTGAAATCTTACGATGCTAATTTACGTTTAATTTTCTCCAAGAAAGCATCAGGGTCACTTGAATTGTCGTGTCGACGCTCCCACCAGCCATAATGATACTCAGCTTCTGAAGCTCCTTGTGGCTTTGTTAATTTAGTCGAGTCATCAAAAGCAGAGTAAATGTCAATTAAAGGATTACTATATTCTTCTAATCTCTTATACATCTGACACCAGAACCGTTTCATGTTTTCTATGGATCCTTCTGCTCCTTTGTCACTTGTTCTAGCACTTGGCCATCCAGTTCTTCCAATTACTTTAATAGAATTGAAGTTAGACTGTCTCAAAGTCATCTGAATACTATGCAGCTGTTCAACAACTATATCGGCCGACTTTTCAACACTTGATGATTTTTTGGGCATTTCATAGCACATCAGAAAGTTTATCAAGCTCAAATCGAAATTCGAATGAGCTCCTTCCGAAATGTTATTTTTCAAAAAATTAAGACAATCACTCTGAAAAATTCCAATTTCAAAAGGAAATGTGTCGTTGATTCCAACTAAGTTTGAGTAAATATTTTTCATATCTTCTATCGTAGTTAATATGTCAGATGGAGGAATTTCCAGCCCAATGACTGTCCCAGGGAAAATTGCATTAGACTTCACAGATATTTCGATGATGTTTTCAATGTTGTTGAGGTGCAAAGCTCTAGCTGCTGCTTCATCTTGATCCTCTAATGAGAGATACACTTCAATCAAATTTTTCTTGTTTTCTTTGTTGATTTTAGCTGCGACGATGGGGATTAAATTTCTAGCAGATGCGGCTGAAAGTAACAGGAAGCTAATTAAAGAGTGGTTCGCTAAATCGTAGTCAGCGTGAACATTTTTATCTTACAATTGCTGTTTATTCCATTGGTTGTAATCCTGTTAAACTTGGTCGATACTAGTCTTAACATTTTTCCTATTTCTTCTTCACCGTATTCTTTTGTTGTGAAATCATTATTGGCATTTTTATTGAAGATGTTAAATACAATTCCAACATTCTGGTTATCCGAAATTGATGGGCAACTTGAGACGATTGGTAAACTCTTCTGTAACATTATACAATATTATACACATTAGAAATGAAGTGTTAAAAACACAAATATCATTCTTATTAGCCACTTTTAGTTTTCGTCTTCGTTTTTAAGTATCGCAGAGAGTGAGTGTGATTGAAAAATGTGATATGTTAAAGAAAGTACAGATTTGACTATTTGAATATATGAAAGCTACTAGCTAGCTAGTTAGACTCGTAATGATTATTGGGATCATTTAATCAATGTCTATGCTGTGATACTTAGTACCCGTTGATTAATACACGAAATACCATTGAGAAGAATACAAAGATCCAGGGTTCTATGAGATAAATTAACTTTAGAACCATATTTTTGTTTATGATTACAAAACGAACAATTTATATTTCCGCAACTTTGAATATATGACAAGCAATTTACTAGTGTGAATTTCGTACTCAGTATGGCATCAGATATTCAATTCATTACTTTTTTTTATCTAATTCAAATAGATTGCTGCAATGGCGAAGAAAGAAAAATGTCATGGTCAGGATTCCTGACGATCTTGGTTTGGTTTCCGTTCTCGGTGAGTCTTACCACATATGGGGCTGAAAAAGCTTGTTACGTGTTGAAGTGAAGGAGCATTGTATTTTTGTTGGTTAGCCTAGCATAACAAGTTCTGATATGTCATCGTTTGTTTCAAAGTATAGCAATGCAGAAAGCAAAGGATTTGTAATAAGCAATTTGATGTGTTTATGCATTCCATGCTTCGTCAGGACAAACACAAGATCGCATATTATTACGCAGACTATTCGTCACCATTAAACTTTAATAACATATTTTTACATTAAATGTTTCAGTAGGTGTTCTTTTGAGTGAGTAATTAAGAACACACACTATGATTAATGATCACTTACGGATACGTCTAGTAATCTTCGTAGAATACAATGATACATGTTAATAAGTACTTTTAAACGGCGACAGGAAACTGTACGTTTAGAAATGGTACATCCATGGATTGAGGCATGTTTTATTTATTAATTTTTGTGTACTTAAAGTACACATCTCACTCACCCGTATCTTATCTTATCTGTATTTCCTATTAATGAGATCACCTCTAAACCTCCCGACCAGCCATCAAAAGAAGTTCGCAAAGAATAACAGATAGATATATTTCCCTGTGCAGACAAGCACTTCACTTTCATATTGCCAGTGTCAAATCATCCATATTGGGAAATTTTCATTTGTATTTTAGTCGTTTTTAAGGAACATTTTGCTGATCAGCAATCCACGATGATTTCCCGAGCAGTTATTTCGGTGTTAATTACGTTTTGTCTCTTTAATGGCATTAGTGCTCATGATCACAATTCGGATTACTCCGTCAAAAACAGTACGTATAGAACGTATAAAATTCTACAGTTTTGTAATTGATGTGTGGGATATTTCAGATCTGTCCTGCTACTCTTGTATGTACGTGGAAGGGAAAGAAAACTCCACAAACCGAGGATGTGAGTCTGCCAAGCCTCCAAGGGAGTATCAAACGACCGAGTGCTTTGGATTTGGAAACATTAAAGCAGCCAGTAATAATGATAAATCATATAATTTTCATTTATTTTGAAATCACAGTTAAATAGCCGTGTAACTTTATCGTTTTTAGGTGAAATAAGACACAATGCAAACTTAAGTCAGCATTATGATGGTCCTCATATTGTGCATTGCGTCACAGTTTCAGGAAACACAGACACTGGAGCAAAAGTAATATTTCGTGGATGTGACTACCGAAATGACACTCTCAAAGATAAAACTTGCTATGATGACAGTGATTTCCCAAGTTTTGGAATCGGAATAGTCAGAAATGTTCAAAAGTGCTATTGTAACAAGAACGCCTGTAATTCAAGTAGCTTGATTGTCGTGTCATACATAACAATGCTCATTGGAACATTGATGGCGATTGTTGGGGTATCCACTGTATAAATCGTTAAAAGGAATCCCGGTTTGGAAGCAATTTTTGAAGTATTTATTTAAATTAGATTATTTGTTTTTGGCTAATATAAAGTAAAAGTGAATTTGACAACTGTCTGTATGCTTTTGTAAATCCTAGCCTCTAATGCTTATGAGTGAATATTAATTAATGATTTTGTTATTAAGATTATATGACTGAATGTATGATGTGTGAGTTAAACTGAGTCTAAATCAATTTGTTTAAAATAAAACAAAGTAAAAACAGTTGTATTTTTATTGAAATCAACACTATCAACTTATGAGACTAAAGATTTTTGTAGGCCCGGGGTATGTACTCGAATCGAATTTCGAATTGAAGCATTAACAAATCCAGTGTTAACAAACATTTAGATCTCTGAAGACATTTTAGAATGTTTTTCGCATAGAATCTCGGTTAAGGTTACATAATGTGTTTTAGATTGGAAATACACATACACGTGTTCGTAGCTCAGAGTATATTTTAATGCTTGTTAACTACTAATTTTCATAAAGAGAGAGTGCCATTTTGAAATTATGATGTGATAATGTCATACTTATAATATACCAAGGTATTTACATTTAGTGCAACAAACTATGTTTGGTATTAGGTCATGATTATTGCTTGGCTGAATGTATTACAGAAACTCGTTCTTTGCACCAATAGATGAAATGAAAGTGACTTATTACTTGATTATGGATGGATTTCCAGAAATTCTCAGGCCACGTAAACAGATTTATTAATATGCAATGAGACTAAATTATTGTTCAGCAGCAGCTATATAAAAGCCAGTCTCACACGTTACGTAATGAAGTAGAGCATTACTCTATAAATCATCTCGATCAATTATGGAACTATTTGTAAAGCTCATCTGTTTTCTTAACATTATCGTTGTTGCCTTTGGCCAGGAAATTCCTGAAGGAGAAAATGTAATTGCAAGTGATAATGTGACCAATTTTGGTACTTGGGGATTGTGGGACTCTTGCACAGATAAGAAGACAGTCACTGCATTTCAATTGAAAGTTGAGCCTAAAAATAGTCTGATTGATGATACTGGTCTAAATGGAATACGATTGTTTTGCGGGCGTAAACCAACAACTACAACGACGACAACAGTGCCTCCTGACACGGTTGTAGTTAATGGCTCCTCAGAACCAATATGGGAAAATGTCACGAGCAGTGTCGGAATCTTCGGGTACTGGGGAGAAGTATTCTCGTGTCGTACGTACGCCATAGGATTTGACTTGGAAGTCGTCCCTCCCAGAGGAAACTATCGGGATGATAAGGGTGCCACCAACATGAAATTGATCTGCGCAGATGGAAATCGAATTGAAGGGTTCCAGGACAATGGAAATGAACATAAATTTGACGGGGCTATATACACTGGAGCACAAACATGTGGAACTGGGTATGGTTTATGTGGAATTCAAACTCAAGTGGAAGAATACCAAGTTGTTGGTAAGCATTATCAGTTTGAATTTCGTAAACTACCTATACAGTATTGTATTCTAATTGTAAGAAGTTAACCTTTAATTGCTTGTCTGATTACAGGAGATGATACTGCTCTCAACAACGTTAGGATGAAGTGCTGCCCCATTACACAATCTATTTTCCCATAAATTAGAAAATTATCCTTTCTTATAAATCACCCCATACGGATCTAACTTCCCGTCAGTTGAAACAAACAATTATCAATCAAACTTTACTTCAGGGCTGTTAATTCTGTTCCATGTCTAAAAAGCTAATTAATATTGTCCACAGATGTGTATGAAATCGATAATAAATTTGGTCTCTGTGGCTTTTGTGATGTATAAAATGATGAATGGAACTTTACAGCCGTAATATAGACAGTCACCCAGATAATCCGAGTTTATAAAAGATCTCCATGAAGCCTGCAAATAGTTCTGCAGCTTAATAAGACTTCGAAAGTCTTCACCATATTTAAAGTATCACAAACAGCTTAGCACCATGAAATCGACGCTGCTTTTCTTTGGAGTTTGGCTTGTGGTAACACTGGCTGACGGAAAGCTTGTGAAACGCGACGAATACGGTACATGTTAAAGAGAAAGCAGTATTAAAATCAAGAATATTCCATTTAAATTGTGAATTTACAGATAGGGTTGACTTGGCTTGTATTCCTCCCTTAAAACTGAGAACTGTCGTAAGGGTTGGTAATAGGGAAACTATTTGCGAATGTTCTGGGGTTCTTAAAAGACATTGTATCGTTTATGAAATCGTTCCTGATAGTAAGTTTTCACACGGCTCATTATAATTATTGATTTCTGCAGCTAATGGAACAATTCATGATGTAACTTTTTTTATAATTGAATTCAGCAACAACGACAGTACGAACGGTAACGTCTACAACGGTTCCAACTACCATTAGTCCCACAATGCCCCCTGTAACTGTCACTTTACCTTCGACTTCAGAGCTTGTCACATTTACACAGCCTTCCACCACTGCGGAGACTACGACCCCGATTGTAGTGACTTTACAGCCTACCACGGCCGAGCCTGTGACCTTTAATCCAGTCACAGATCAACCAACTGGAACGCCATCGACTCCAAATGTAATAACTTTACAACCCACTACGGCAGAACCTGTGACTTTTAATCCAGTCACAGATCAGCCTACTGGAACTCCATCAACTCCCGAACCAATGACAACTGAAGGAACTCCCACAGACGTTGCTCCAACTGGAACTCCATCGACACCAGAGCCAATGAC
>Ga0194135_10001106_pt1 | contig 15804 bp, 9 predicted proteins | sample LitLau_LLRF_2013_FD_134024 | JGI IMG/M metagenome (GOLD analysis project Ga0194135, IMG submission 134024) | Freshwater sediment microbial communities in response to fracking from North America - Little Laurel Run_MetaG_LLRF_2013 (version 2) | ecosystem: Environmental > Aquatic > Freshwater >...
AAGATAGGGAGTAAGAAAGGAAAAGACGCTTCACAACTAACCTCTAATACTAACAATAATCATATACGCTAACACTACGACAGGAAAAGTAATCTTGCCCACAATGTTGAATGTAGTACCATTTCAGATAAGCCAGACAGATTTAAACTCAATTGTAAGGCTCCGATTGGCAATCAGTATAAAATTTTGCACTCAAAACATGTGGAATAAATGCAGTTTTATGCACTTAAACAAAATTGCACGAAATACCCCTTGTTCCGTGTACCTCTTATTCCTAGTACCCCTCGATCCGTGTACCCCTTACTCCATTACCTCTTATTCCATGTACCCTTTATTCCATACCCCTTATTCCGTTACCCCTTGTTCCTTTACCCCTTGATCCGGATACGCTTGATAGCTTAGCTTTCATGAGTTTCTACCTTTTAAATCATATTCGGAGTATCGTTTACTAAGAATTTCTCCAAAGGTTTTCTATTATTACGCAAAGGCTAAAAATAGAAATCAACATGGGGCTTTTGCTTTCACCATATTGATACATGTGTTTGTACGTCTTATCCCATTTATTAAAGTGTGCTTGATTAAAACCACTGTATAGACTTTGCTTGCAGTCCTAAAATACAAATTGAAAGTGATGAATTTAACGGAATCCACCCAACTTTGTCACGCAATCAATCAATTTCACTTTACACACACTTTTACATCATGTGTGTCGCAGACATTCAGGTTGAACTTTGCCCGAGTAGAATGCGGACGTGTAAAAGTGGCGTGACATTTGTTCGGAATCAGATTAAGCGATTTACAGTTAATGAGCTTCAATTTAACTATCTAACACCAGGGGAAAGTGTATTACAGCTATTCACTTATAGTTAGTTAGTAGTAGGCAAAAACCACCATCGCGCAACGCATTAAAACAAGAAACAAATATAGCCATAGTCAGTACAGAACTAGTTGGCAGTTCCAAATCGAAATTCTCTATAAATACTTGTCACTTTGTCACTCACACTCCTAAACAGATAAAGTCGTAGGACGCCACACATACTTAACAACAAAAACATGTACACACTATAACGTCATTGTCCGCATGTGTTAAGCAAAGCGCATATGCAATTAATTATTAGTAAACCAACTAAATTACCGAGTGTAATTGTAAATGGACGACTATCAATTATTCAATCAATAGCCACCTTGGAGCATACTTTTCTACTGACGTATTTCCATTCCTGTAGGTTTAGCTGATCTTGGTCACACACTGTGTCAAAATATACTTTCTCTTTTTTATTTATAGTTTTTGTTTCCATTAAAATCAAAGGCTCACCTTTTTCCCTTCTTCCATGACAGCTAGCAGATTGGGCTTTGTTGCGATAAGCATTAGCTGTGCACAAACAAAATTGAAAAAGTGATGAAATCCTGAATCAAAAGAGAACAATTCCTCACAGAGCTCTGGGGCTTTAGAATAATTGGATAATGCATGTGTTCTTTCACATACCTATCTTCTTCCGAGATGGTGAAATGGAAACCAATTACATATAGAATGGTAAATTGATGATTTACAAGAATTTCAGTAAAATAACTGTAATTCAAGAACCAAAAAATGTCCCATAATCTAATGATACTAATAATCCCAGTATATACGAGTGTCTTTTTAAACTCAACTTCTTGTGCAAAGAATTTATTCTCCATGTTTGCGTAACCAAGTTTCGTGCGGTGAAAGAAAAGACGAATTACACGAGAGAACATATAGAAAGAAAAGTGATACGTAAGCTATGGATCAATAACACTTTTAATCCTTAGAAAATTGGAAATTTCTCTAGCGACATTTTCCAATACTGTGTTTTCATCAGAAGCAGCAGATTTCGACGAGGTTTCGTCCGATTCTACTGGAAGTAATCACTGGTTGCTTGGTGTCTTGGGATGTATCAATCCACATTCATCCTTTCCTTCATCTCTATTATTTTTGCCGCAAAGATTCCTCTTTTTTCGAATGCTAAGAACTAGTAAGCCCATGAAAGCATCTCATCTAAAAGACTGAGGGAAAGATAAAGAACGAAGAAGGTATGTTGTGAGATATTTGATTTAATTCTCTGTAACGCACACATTCATTATTTACGTGTATAAAGTATATAGACAGGATCAACTATACATTATTCTTATTTCATTAATGAACTCTTCCACCTGGAATAAAAGTCTTCCGATTTGCTTTCTTTCTGCTTGTTTGAATTTACGCAATGGTTTATCACTCCAGGTTAACTTCTTTCTTGCTTGCTTCATTACAACCCAAAATTCGGCTTAGAACTTTACTGAAATTAAAACTTTCAGCTTTTGTTTAAAATTAAGCCAATTTTTAACCTTATTTAAAGTTGTGGAAAAGCTTGAAACAAATACTTGACACATTAATGTAACCAATGGGCTGCAAATCATTGAGAAATTTAATATTTGGTGTTGTTAAACAATAGCCAGTAAATAAAATAACTGGCACAAATTTTTCGAAAAGTTTTTTCAATCATCACTGGAGTAGGTGTGGTTCGTGCAGATGGGAAATGTCTGTAATGAAATTGGACACGATAAAGTCTTGCGACAAACTTTTCTGCTTGTCGCTTTTGGAAGTGTAACAATCTACAAGTTACAAAGAAAGTTCGTTAGCTTAAAGAAGTTGTATGTGTGTGTCTCAAGTGTAACGTGGCTCTGCTGGATGGACGCTTTATAAGTACTGACATGAGTGTAGTCAGTCTAAGCTACCAATTTCTCTTTAATCAAAGGCTACCAGACTCTGGAAATGAGAAGAGAGAGGTGAGGATTCTTCGTGAAATTACATGCGTGTAAAATTTCAATCGTGAACTTTTTGACAAACCTTTATTCACATACAACAAGTACTACTTATCAACAGATCAGGAGAGCTACCGAGAATCTCACACACACACAACAGTTTGAATGGTGAGAGTTTTTGTGAACTCTCGTCTCTCTCTATCCTTGAATAAACAGCAAAGCCCGTTTTGTTATCTAAATTTTGCATTCGTCATCACCTGCTTGCACTAGAGAGTGAAATGTGTTGTAAGAAAAATGTGATGATTGAACATATTTAGCACATAAATGATGCTTGTTAGGGAGAAAGCCGTGCGAAAAGAAAGTTCATTTTCGTGCCTTAGCCTCATGTGTCAGTTGCAGATAGACAGATGGATGAGTATAGAAATATATTCACAGCATTAATGCCGAGATCTCACTAACTCCTACGTATGACGAGTTGCATACCGAGGAAAGTTCTCCACAGAAAGTGTTAGAAGAACACTTTTAGCTCAAAAAATTGCACGAAGTTGGACAGAAATATTATTGTGTGCACCAACTGCTTATTGTTGAGTCGCTCTTCTTCCACCGAAATCATGGTAAAACTGTTTCAAGTTGTTCTCTCTTCTAAAAGTGACTGTAACGAATAATAATACATCCTTTCTCCGTATATGTTTCCCTTTCCCTTTCTTATTCATGCGTTTTTCTTCTTTGTATAAGCCAGTCGTCGCAACCTTTTCAAATTAATCAGTTATTTAATGAGATTTTTGAGATTATCTGGATAAGTCTGCAGCTTGGACATTTCGAAGTAATTTTTATTTGTTTAAATTATTCCGGCTTTTGATACTTACCGTTCGGCACCTGTACACTATTGACTATATATACCCATTGTAGAAGTCATTTCGGTGCTGCACTAAAAACTGGCTCAACCCACACACTTTTCGCATTTGGTTCACAAATGAACTTATACATATGCATTTGTGAGCTCGCAAACACAACTAATGGGGAACGTAAGTGTCTGTTTTAATAATGACTTACTACTTTCATACAATATTATTTCTACCAATTATGCGGGGAGATATTATGACTACGAGTTTCCATTACACATTCGCAGCCTTTTGCATAGCAAATATGGATACTTTTCCTAGTGTACACACACGTGTGTGTGTCTATAAAATGAATAAATAGCTTGCGAAATAAATTTAACATAAACTGAATGAACTTATATCCCTGAGCACATGACAACAATAAAAGACTTCACAAGTTGCTTATTGTTAGGAGAATATGATATGGAAGTTATTCATCGAAATCAAGAAAGACAAGGAAATCCAGAAATTTGGAGAGTCAAATTTAATAGACAGTGTGCTACACATGATTATCGACGACACCCTTTGGCAAGTGAAACAGCGTAATGGTGACAACTTGTGTACGAATGTCATGTTCTCGGAATCAGAATTGAATTTTAGTGTCTATGTAGTATCTCTGTCTTGAATTGGCATGGTGGACTGCTAAAAAACGCGAAAGCAATTTGTATTGAGCTAGCGTAGAATAAGAACATCTTTCATAGCTTTGTTTCCGTTTTGAATAATAATAACTACAAGAAAATCGAAAGACAATTCAAAGTTAGTAGGTCTGCAGTTCGAAATAATAGGAAATTTTCCTGGTCTGTAGTATGGCGCACGAAATAATGCCTACATGAACAGGCCTAAATTCATCAAGGAAGTTATAATATTTGTGATGGATGTAACTTGAGTAATGAGTCCGGTGGGGGGTATTTAATATTCACAAACAACGAATGCCTTCTTCTGAGAGATGATTAAGCCCTAAAATTGTGTCTGTGTTGTACTAGTGTGTGTTGAAACGCCGTACCAAAGGGCATTATGAAATGACGGAATTGTAATAGTACAGTAATTGCACTCCAGGATGGCTTCGAATTATACGTACCTACGTAAAATAACGATCTCTTTTATCACGAAACTAGCAACGTGCGGTGTATATTTCGTGGTTTGGAGGATTCTCAATTGAACTTTCTTCCAAGGAATTATACTATCATGACTAGATGACACATGAACCATAGTTTTATAAGATTGTTGTAACAATTCATACGCAAACGAAGATGCGAGAGGTTTGCTGGTTCACGAATTGTAGATGCAGCGAGAGAATTGCTATCTCATTTGTTGGACAACTGCGTCTCTCTGTTGTTGAATAATGGGCCTCGTGTCAGTAGTATGAAGGAACAAATAAGGATGATTAAAGTATATATTTATGTGTGAGATTACAATAACGTGAGGCAGAGAAAGTTGAGGCGATAATTATATATATATATATTTAGTGTATATATATAGTGTATACACACGGAGTGCCAATATAAAACAAGCTTCTGCATGTGAATTTGAGTAAAGATTTTTTCTTATTAGAGAGTCAAGTGATAACACATACATAAGCTGTGCTAAGAAGTCTTGGGAAGTAGAACTAATAAGAGAGAGAGACGGATTATTTTGCAGAGTGTGCAGAGAAATAAATGCGAGAAGTCTTTATGGAATTTTTCATATTGTTTGGGAAGATTGGTAAATGAGTAAAGCTGACTATGAGTGATAGGTACATTTTGATTTCATATAGTGATTCTTGTGCCCATTAATTTTAACCGTAAAGTAATTTAGAATGACAGCTGAAAAAAGGGAGATGAACGTGAAATTAAAAGTTTCTGTCGGATGTGTATTGTATGAGTAGTGGTATAAGCTATGGAGGGACCTGCTGCTAAGCTTGGAAGAGTTGAGAGCGAGGAATGAGAAGAAAACCCATCTACATCATTTTACATAAGTCGGGTTGCGTTCGAAATGAAAGGGCCACGAGATATAGAGGATTCGGTGAAAGCAACACTTGAAAAATATTGCTGTCTGATTGTGCTGAGAAGAATCCAGAGTGAATTTAGTTATTCTACTTGGATTGCCTTTCAGTGATTTTATATACTTTGGCCAAAAGGGAAGATGCAGCACCAGCAGCAATAGTGTATTTAATTTTCCTTTCACAAGGAATTTTTTATTGCATTAAAGTATCCTACAATTCTTTTCTGTTTCTCCGTGTAAAAGACATTTTTATTTAAATAAAATATCGAAATTCAGTCTTGCTTGGGTAGAGAGTGAGAATAAGTCTTGAAATATAGCCAACACTGCTATTTATATGCACTGCTTTCACAAGGAGTGCGCTAAAGAGAGGTCTCTTAAGTGAATGAGAGAGAAAGTGTCTGCACGTTACTTCAATATCTCTCTACTACCCCCGACAGTCCTCTTGTTGTATCAGATGAATTAATTTCTATTGAAGATTTAAATAGAAAACTTACTTTGCACGAATGACCTTTTCTATTGTAGGAGCTTTCATGATTCACTGACTCTCGAGATCAGACGGATGTTTCCAAGATGAAAAGATTTAAGCAAAGAGACCTTTGTTAAGATTCTCTGGTGTCATTATATATTACTCTTATGTTCCTCGACTCAACCCTTTGATATGGACCGTTCATTCCAACATCAGGAGCAGCAGAAACTAAGAATAAGTGACTCTCTGGAAGGTGACAAGCTTATGATGATGATGATGATGACTATGGAGCAACACCCTTATTACGGAAAGCCAAGTACTTCTTCCACCAAACCCACCGCCCAACGCTAATTAGTATCTATTCGTGGCATGATTTGAGACTCCTTAAGAAGACGACGTGATAGAAGTTTCGAAATGAAAAGTGAGCAGCAAGACGGAATAAATTACTTGAACGTGTCCTGCGATGAGATTTTCGATTTGGTGAAATGGAAAGATGCGAAAGTCCTCGCGTCTCTCTTAATCTTAGCTTTCATCAACGTGGCAGTGATAGTCGGGAATTGTCTCGTCATCCTTGCCGTATTCATCAGCACCAAATTACGAACAGTCACTAATCTTTTCATTGTCTCTTTGGCTGTTGCTGATCTCATGGTGGGAATTGCCGTTCTCCCATTTTCTGCAACATGGGAAATATTCGAGGTCTGGATCTTTGGAGAAGTATGGTGCTCAATGTGGCTTTCAATGGATGTCTGGATGTGCACTGGTACGTGTATATATGTAGCCACGATTTCCCTCAGAAAAGAAATCATCCGACTTTTTCATGCGTAGCTCATATTTTTCATACGTCAATTCCTCCTTCACATGTAATAAGCGAGTGGTAGAGGAGGAGAAGAAGAAGAAGTCGGACGATTTCAATTTCATATCTTTTTGGCCACAAATGATAAGCAGTTTTTTGTGAATTCTTTTTCTGATTTACAGCTTCAATACTCAACTTGTGTGCTATTAGGTAAGTAAATTTATTTTCCCTTGTCGCTGCCCCAGTATTACTCACCTTCATTCTCCTGTCACTCTTCTGTGAGCCTTTTCGAGTTCCTATTTGCTGTTTACCCCGAACTGTGTATTAAGAATACTCGAGGGTATCTGGTGAAAGCAGACAAAGTGCTGAGACTTGCACTAACTCTGAATACCTACGTCTTCTTCCGAAAGGCTAACCTGGTGAGAGTGAGACGAACGACGTGGCTCAAAACCTGTCGTCCTTTTACCTTCACCACCATGAATTTCAGATTTCATGTCTTCCCTCACCGTGTTATATTCACATTCGGAGTCTTTGAGAACTTGTAGACATTTTTAGTACGGTGTCGAGAATGACAAGTACAGTTTATCCTTATTGATAGCTGCTCTCTGTTCCAGAGAGCCTTTTAAGCCCTTCAAATTTAATCGAATTCGAAATCCTTTCCACCATGATTTTACGGAAAGTTAATATAAACCATAAATTCGGATTTTAATCAAGAGACTACATTGATTTTGAGGTTCAATGCTTAATAGCTGACGAAAACCCTCAATGTCTTATTTCTTTCCTTACACAGCTTAGACCGGTACGTAGCAGTGACTCGGCCCGTGACATATCCCAGCATTATGTCCTCGAAGAAAGCTAAACTGTTGATCGCAGCTGTATGGATTTTGAGTTTCCTCATATGCTTTCCTCCCTTGGTGGGATGGAATGATCGGAAGAGGACTTTCTATCGCACTCTGGCTAACACAACGGCAGCTGCGGAAGGAGGAACCCAGACGGAACTCGGAATATCTGGCAATGGGACGGAAGCTATGTACCACGTTCAAGAGTGCACCCTTACCTGTGAGCTAACAAATGATAAGGTAATACATCATCCTTGATCCTCCCTGATGTGTTTATCTAAGCTTTGCCGTCTGTCAGCAACTTCGAGCCTAAACCCTTTGACTGATTGATGAGAAGTAGAATGGAATCAGGTACTCGTCCATTGCTGCTATACTCCTCTCATAGCCTGATGAGAGTAAATAGGATTCCACCCACTTACACATGTATAAATGTGTGTCAGAGAAAGCCTTCTCCTGTGTACTAAACAAATATATTCTTGACACATTAACACACTTTGAGATCTCCTTCCTTGCCCTTAACAATAAGGATATCACAAATTATTCACTCTCATCTGCAATACAGATGAGTGTTTGATTTATTCAAGTATCGCCTCTATCAGGGAAATGCATTCATTCATAATATGTCAAGGGATATTCCAAATAAATTTTGCAGATCCGTAGAGAAGTGTGTGTGTACACGTCTCGTACTGCCAAGTAAAACTTGTTCCACCAATGCAACTTCAATGCATGCGAGTGTGATGGTGGGACCGATGTCTTTGATTGTCCCTGTCAATCACTTTCTAATGTTTGTGTGTCCTTCCTTTTCACAGGGATACGTGGTCTACTCTGCCATGGGATCATTCTTCCTCCCAATGTTTGTCATGCTGTTCTTCTACTGGAGAATCTACAGAGCTGCCGTCGAGACAACCAGGGCTATCAATCAAGGTATATCAAAACAAGAAAGCACTTTGAGTGTTGGTTAGGAATAAAAACAAGTTCCCAGGTTTGGATCATCGCCATTGTGCGTGGGTAGCAACCTGCAATACAAATGACTGATAATCAGAGTCTATCTTCAGAAATGGAAAGGACGGGATTTGGAGTAGAGATAAAAATTCAGGAGGCATATTGAATGAAATGATATGAAAAAGATGATTTATCCCTCTTAAGACATTGAGCAATCAGTGAAATCGCTAGTTGTAATCTATTAATCTTAGTCGTAAAACTGAAAAGTTGGTTCTAATCTGCAGGCTTTCGAACGACAAAAGGGTCTCGGCTCCTTGGCACTCGTTTTGAAGAGCAAAGACTGACGCTTCGTATTCACCGAGGTCGTTCAGTGCAGAACCATCATTGTCCCAGTCCTAACTCTCCAAAACCGATCTCGCCAAATGGACGGCTCCACCATTCTTCCTCAACTAGAATTCCAAGGAGCAGATCTCACGAACGACTTAAAGTTCAGCTTACTCCTCCTGCCCGTGGTATGTATTTTCCTAGTCGAAACTCTGAAAAATTTCTTCCTCAACTTTTCTTTTATAAATCCTGCGTGACTAAGTAAGCTCATCTGTGTTCTTTTTCATACTTCATCTTACCTGCTCCACGGTATATACGCTTTGAATCATTTTTCCCTCAGTAAACCAAAATCTTATCTTTCAAAACTCATATCTATCTCTCAAATGGCATCTTGTCGTGTCGTGAAATGAATTTTGACTTTCTTCGGTAAATTTTTACCAAGATTTAGGAAAAAGTTTGCATGATCTACCATTTTTTACTGCTGGAATAACCATAAATTTTATTTTGAAATGGCAGTTTGGTTCATCCAGCAGCAGTGTGTTGCATGTCTCCGTCTCTACAAACTTTCTCCAATTCCAGCACCAGCTTACTAACTGTGTGTTCAAGTTACTTTTAAGCACTATTCTCATATTAGACTCATCTCCGGAAGAAAAATGGCCTCACCTTTTGTTCTAGACTTTCAACGTGTTCCTCGACGCCCAGAACTTCCAAAGAAATCACTATTATCAAACTTTATTGAAAGTCGACGAGGATGATATGCTCTTGGAGCCACATTGCGTGGTCATTATTACGTAAATTTCGAGCATCAGACTTGGAGAAAAGATGTGCCATTGAATTTCTATGTTCTTCTTTTCGCAGCGCATAGACATATCATCTCGTTTACGGTGAAAGGAGAGTCAAGGCAGCCAAATCACACTGTACTTACGTTGAGTACATGCAGTTAGGAGTTCATGATCACCACCATTCGCCAGAATATGACGGCTTTTAAGTAAAGTGAGATTGTTAGGAGAAAGTGAGAAGTGGAAATATACATGCATACGTATGAGTTTTATGCACTAGTAATGTCATTAGAATACGGTAAATATTATGTGCATTTGAAAGGGACTTTTATAAAGGGATTTACTTTTCAATCGGAAATTTTACTGGGAAAGGCTTCTTTCACTGTGTAGAGCTTTTATGTCAGTTGGACTGCATATTGTCTGTAGTTGAGGAGCAGAAAGACCCTTAGCAAGCGAGCGAGGAACAGATGGGGATCGAGAGATGGGAAAGACAAGGTAGAATTCGAGACAGAGGACTGTAAACGGAAGTCCAATAGAAAAGAAGGTTTTACACACGCACTCGAGAGAAAGCTCGTTTTATACTTGTGAATCACGCGTTAAGCCTTAAGTGTATGAATTCACTTGGTGGAAACGGAACTCATTCCTTTTTCTGGCAAGCAGGTGAGGTTGGAGTGAATGAATGATGGTGAATAGTTCATGAGACTGTGTATAGGAAAGACTTGGCTAATTTAATGAGCTTACTGTAAACGATGAGCCTACGGGTAAACAAGTTGAGGATTTCGAGCACGTCAAAGACTAAGGAGGAGTACTTGGTTTGTGTGTTTAGGTAAGAGGTCGTCTTCCTACAGACCTCGGAGTAACTACAACAGTGCCAATTTCTCTCCGAGTAGTCACCACAGGGCTGGATGTTCTGGTGTCAGTAGCACCGGGTCAACTCGACGGGCTGGAAGTGGCGGAGACAAAAAGCTTAATCTTCCAGGGGGTCAGCTGCACGATGGTCATCGGCGGCTCATGCATGCAAGTGACTCTGAATCGTCAACCCCATCTCCATCTCCCACGCTCTGCGCAAATAAGTATGAGACATTAAGTTCCAGTTCTGCAGAAGATGCCAAACCGAAACTCATTTCAAAAATGGGCAAACGAAACATCAAAGCTCAAGTGAAACGATTCCGTATGGAAACCAAAGCGGCAAAAACTCTTGGTACGTGATGGAAATCCTCAATGATTTATTTTTCCTAACTTTCTCCCAGATGATTGTTCCTTCCAGCTGAATCTTCAGGTCGTCTTAAGCTCTAGTCAGGGTTTACGACAAAACGGGCTTGACGTCCAGTCGTTTCCCGTTTTTCATTCTTGATGAGTTGGAACGATATGCCTCATAAAAATACTGTATTAAAGTCTCAAATTTATACACTCTTCTCTTTGTCGCTCTTCTAATAATCTACCTACATGCACTAAGACAATCGCGTGTACCTTTTTACGTAAGCCACCTCATTTCGAGCATCCTCCTTAAATTACTCTTCCTTTGCTGTCCTTACATTTTGTTTACCAGCAGAGAGCTAGCTACTTTCTCTCAAACTTACATAGTAGCATAATCGCGTTCCATACTTTGGATTGAGTAGGATTCCTACTTTGCATGGACAACCTGACTCTGTGTCTTAGCCTTTGGGAAGAAAAAGGATCGCACACACTTTCCTCCAGAATCCGTTATAATTCCTCATGCATCTTTCCATGTACATCCAAAGAGCCCCGTAGATACGATTTTCTTGCGGAAACAGTGAGCCGTTCTTCGATCGATCTCACCTTAATGCAGGCAAATCCTCACCCTCCTTTGTGTGGCATACTTTTGTTCTAAATTTTCTCTTTTCTGAATACCTCGAAACACTCAAAATGCACGTAACAAATGTTTCCATTTAACGTTTCCACTTTGAGTTCATTACACGGTAGTCATTCGACAAACTCAGAGAGCAATAAAACATTGTGGAACTCTATCGGCCAGTCAAAGGAAGAAAGTTGTTCAAGAATATCAAAGACAATACAAACTCCCTTCAAACCATCTTGAACTTATCGCCCTTCACCAAATAGCTTCTTTGTTTATTCTTCGGTGCCTTATCGAAACTTTAATTTAATGTTCTTTAGGAATCATTGTCGGAGGATTTATTGGATGCTGGTGCCCATTCTTTACCATCTACATAATCAGGGCGTTCTGCTCCACCTGCATACCACCACTTCTCTTCTCCGTACTCTTTTGGCTGGGATATTGCAATAGGCAAGTGTGCTCGAACTTCTGACACAAAAGCTTGTAATGAAGATCACAGTCTCCTCAAACATAAATATATATATGTTCCTTTGTTACAGCGCCATAAATCCATGCATATATGCTCTCTTCTCCAAAGACTTCCGATTCGCTTTCAAGAAGATCATTTGTCGATGTGTCTGTCAAAGAGAGAAGAAACCTGCGCCACAAGTGGTTCCCATATTTTTATCCTCGTTAGGAGAAGACAGCGAAGGCAACAATGATCACGGGTCCGACTCAAGATAATTTTATACGGGTAACAAGGATGCTTACATACAAATGAGTCATTCAAGTCTCTTCTTCAATTTACAGATAATTTTATGATATTCGTACAATCATCAGCAAGTTAACCAAACGGGAAAATACTGAAAACTACTAGTCAGAATTAAGTATAGTTACTCACAACAGTTACGTGTCTGCTTATTATTGAAGGATGGCAGCTTTTTATTTATATGAAAACGTGTATCCTGGGATTTTGATGTTCTACGTCTGCTACGTGAACTTGTTCTTGTGTGTCTTCATTTTAAACCGTAAGTTTAAAGGTTGTTCTTCAGAAATAAGCTTCAGAGTGTTTTAACTGTAGAGCCGTGATTTTGTGTACAACGATACACAACTGACGTGTGCAGTATTTAATGTAGTTATGATTGTAAGAATACTTTCTATTAATGTCGAAGTCAAAGTAAGTAAGTAATACTAGCAAATATTGCTGAACAGTGATAAATACTTTCTCGTACCTTCAACTTTTGTTCTTACACTTGTCCGAAGAGAACAAAATTGTCTATTGTTTCGTAATGGAAATTATGAATAAGATTTATTGTGCATCAAGGTGAATGTAAATCACTAGGGATTTTTTCAATGTGTTTTTTCTTGTGAATTTGAACTCTGTTAGAAACCGTGATACCTCTGTCTGATGTAAGCATTTGATGGAAACATAATTGTCTGTAAGATCTAAGAATTTTGTGTGAGAATTAGGAATTTTTGTGATTCTGGAAGATCATAAACATATAGGTGTGTTAGAGAGAGATAGTTTCATTTCTAGTTGTCTCATATATGTCTCATGAATAATAATAATATATACAAATGTAGACAGTAGAATGCTATGAAAATATTTTAAATAGGCTTATTTATTCTACAGAATCTCTTTTTGTAAGTTAATGATTAACTAATGCTCTTTTGTTGTCAGTTTGTGAAACAGTTTGTGAAAATGCAAATTGTGTCTAACTTTATTCCATTTCCAATCCTTTGTAAGCATTCGTTTTTTTATATTTTTACTTACTGAGCTGTAAGCTTTAAATTATACATTCTTTATAAATTACCCAAGTATCACAAAGCGACCAAATTTGTACTGCTAATTTTATCAGTATTTCATATTATTACCATTAGATTAAGTTGTTTATAAATTTTTCCGTGTCATTTGATGTCGTCCTGTTTGAGTAATGCGTGTTAGTCAACAAGTCAACACTGAAATGTAGTTGGAAACATTGTGTTTTCTGAAATTCAAAACGTCATGACACTTATGATGTATGATGATCAATTGTTGTCGGTTCGTTAACTAGGCTTATATATGTATAGGTTTGTGTTAATCTTGAGAGAGAAGATTTGATGAGGCAATCGGTTCATGAATGACTGGCACGTAAACACCTAGAAAATGTAACAAGACTCTGTGAAGTTGTGTGAAGAAGCATTTCACAGTTCAGTGCATGCAACAAACAACAACATACTCCAAAAAGATCTCACATAACTGTTATATATATTGTCTGTTGAAGGAGTGGTGGAATAAGAACAAATAAAATTCGAGCTTGAAGATTGATTCATTTTTAATTTAGTTTCACCAAATTGTGTTGTACATACAATTTGCTAAAAGCATTACCAAACTTCTGCCAGAGAGTACTTTTAGTAGGCCATCTTAAGTAGAATATGCATTCCATCCAGGTACTTACACAATGTACCTCACTCCCCCAGTCTCCAAACATTGATTGGTACTACTCTCTCTCTTACTCTTCGAGAAGAAGAGTGGCAAAACACACGAGAAACTTTTGCACTTTCTTTCTTTCACCGAGACGAATGTCCGACTTCGTTTGTGGTATTAAGAATTTTTCTCAAAGTGTCACACAGTAAGTTGTTTCACGAACGTAATCCCCATACTTTATTCCTCTACGCAGCATCTCTCATCTCTAACAAAAGCTGAGAGCATAAAATTACAATAGACAATCAGTAACTTTCACATTTCTCCTTTCAATACATTCATACACTTTGCACGAACGGAAACCATTATGAGAAAGCGAGTGAGAGTACATACACCGAATGTTTCTCGTAGATTGCAAACAAACGACTTCCTTTCAGTATCAATGTCTCACGAAAGAAACTTTTAAAGTCGATTTCGATATCCATGAATATTCTATGCATGCATTGTTCGGTTTAAAATACATTGTTCCACACTCAAGTCCCTTATAATATGTCTCTTGCGTATTGTGTTTAACTTACTAATAGCAAAAGCAATCTCTACGACCACAAGCACTGTCACTCCATGTATAATATATATATACCTACTTCATTGAGATCGATGCGTCTTAGAGTGTCATCATCATGGAGAAATAAAGTAGAAACTTTGTTACATAGTATACATAATTTGTCTTCTTGGGTTTGTATTTAGGTGTTCAGATGTTCAGAATGCACATCTATACAGACGAACTAAAAGTAGAATCCTTATCAAACTTTTGAATGACCAGATCGGCCACAGTGACTGTCTGGGGACTTGCCAGGAATGTATATTATACTCATTTTATTCCTACATGTCATAATTTCATCAAAAATACAAAACATCATGGTTAGGTTAATTTTAGCTTTTAGCCGTTTGTTTGTACCCATCGTCTAACTATCCGAGCTGCTGATTTATCTCATTACATAGGCACCTAGAAAATAGCAACAACGAGCAAGGAAATAAGTTTACTTTGTCCGTTAGCCAAGGTCAAAGGGTCTCAGGGACAAAGAATCCTTCAAAACACTTTCAAGGCTCCCGTAATAAGGGACCAAAATTCAAGGCACAATCTTCAGCAGATACTAAACTACTGGCGGACTCAAGACAGCAGACTGGCTTCCAGCAGACTGCTTAGTATGTGTGTTACGGGAGGCCATAACACACATGTTAACCAAGTCTGATTCCCTATAGTAATCAGTCTGCTGGAAATTTTCCCAGCGGATTCAAGCGACGTATGATCTCAAGACTGAGCAGTCCGCTAGAGATCTTTTTAGCAGATCAACGAGCTCCGATTCCCTACACTGATCAGTCTGCTAGAATATTTCCAGCAGACCGCGACGTCAGCTTTACCCTACACTACTTGATCTGTTCCACGCACTCCAGCGGACTGACTAATACTGCATATGAATCAATGTTATTCAGTCTGCTAGGAGAATTCCACCAGACTGACTGATACTCCATAAGAAGCAATGCTATTCAATCTGCTGGGAGAATTCCAGCAGACTGACTGATTCTGCAATGGTATTCAGTCTGCTGGGAGAATTCCAGCAGATGACTGATACACCATAAGAAGCAATGCTAATCAGTCTGCTTCTTATGGAGTAACAGTTAGTCTGCTAGAATTCTCCCAGCAGACTGAATACCATTGCTTCTTATGGAGTATCAGTCAGTCTGCTAGAATTTTCCCAGCAGACTGAATAGCATTGCTTCTTATGGAGTATCAGTCAGTCTGCTAGAATTTTCCCAGCAGACTGAATAGCATTGCT
>Ga0194135_10001107_pt1 | contig 15788 bp, 11 predicted proteins | sample LitLau_LLRF_2013_FD_134024 | JGI IMG/M metagenome (GOLD analysis project Ga0194135, IMG submission 134024) | Freshwater sediment microbial communities in response to fracking from North America - Little Laurel Run_MetaG_LLRF_2013 (version 2) | ecosystem: Environmental > Aquatic > Freshwater >...
AACGAAAGGAACGGAAGGTCGGCGACTAGAAACGCGCGTTTCAGATGCGGCGCCACGCAACGCGAGTGGTAGGTGATGTCGGAGACTGTGACCGGGGTCGTCGTCGTCCCGCCGTGAATCACCATGCCAAGAGAATCCCCGATCAGGATCACGTCGACACCGCCACGGTCCTCGATCAGCGCAAAGCTCGCGTCGTAACAGGTCAGACAGGCAATTTTCTCGTCGGCCTCGCGCATGCGCCGAAGTTCGGAAATTTGGACGGTAGCGCTGGGTGCTGCAGGTTTCGCGGTCATTACGGGCTGGGCTGTGCGGCCGGGCTGCGAGGCCGCGAAATATATCACGCGACATGCAGGGCTCTCGGCGACATACAGTTGAATCCGGATGCGCTTTCGGCCAGCCGCCCCAACGCGATTCCGGACCCACCAGCTGCGGATTTGATCGGCAGAGAAGCGCCGTCTTGATTTACTTGAGTGGTGGAGGCTCGAGCCGGAATTGAACCGACGTACGGGGATTTGCAGTCCCCTGCATCACCACTCTGCCATCGAGCCATCAATACAGCACCATCGCGTTGCGCGATGCACCCTTGCGGGTCATTTAAGCGAAAAAACCTCGTCGTTGAACGAGGTTTGGTCGGTTCGGAATGGAGCGGGAAACGAGATTCGAACTCGCGACCTCAACCTTGGCAAGGTTGCGCTCTACCAGCTGAGCTATTCCCGCACATCGTTCCGAGGCGCGTATTGTATTGGCTGGCTGCGGGGTGTCAAGCAATGATTTCGTTCCAATGTTCAGGACGATCAGCAACGCATGCTCAGAAGCCTTCGCGCATCACCGGCCACGCTGCCCGCAGGTACACGACCATGGACCAGAGTGTCAGCGCACCGGCCGCGAACAAGAGCGCATACCCCAGTTCATAGATCGGTATCGGCCCGATCGGCTCCTGCCACAGCATCATGCTGATGGCGATCATCTGGAAAGCGGTCTTGAATTTGCCGATCGCGCCGACCGCCACTCGGGCGCGCTGGCCGAGCTCTGCCAGCCACTCACGCAGCGCGGAAATCGTGATCTCTCGGCCGATGATCACGGCGACCAAAACACCCATGACGCTGCGTGGATCGTCTCGCAGCAGCATGACCAGCGCGACAGCCACCAGCAGCTTGTCCGCTACCGGATCGAGGAACGCGCCGAAATTGCTGGTCTGATTCCAGCGACGCGCCAGCCAGCCGTCGAACCAGTCCGTGACCGCAGCGATGATGAACAGGATCGCCGCCGCCTGCCGGGCGTGGACCCAAGGCACATAGAACAGACCCAGCACGAGCGGAATGACCGCGACGCGACCTAGGGTGAGGATGGTGGGGATGTTGGGACGCATGCGGCAGTGTCCAGCGCTCAGCGAGCAGTGTCCAGAAAAACCGGGGCGACTTGATGACAGTCGCGAAGGCGTTCCGCACCGTCAGTGAAAGTGCGCATAGATCCGCTCAGCGAGCAGGCGGTTGATGCCTTCGACCCTTGCCAGATCGTCGACGCCCGCGCGCTTGATCTGCGGCAAGCCACCAAGGCTCTTCAGCAGCGAGCGGCGGCGTGCCGGACCGAGCCCTTCGATGGCTTCGAGGCCCGAGGTGACGCGCGCTTTGTCTCTCCGCGCGCGATGCCCGGTGATGGCGAAGCGATGCGCCTCGTCACGGATACGCTGGATCAGATGCAGGGCCGGTGAATCCGGGGGCAGCATGATGGCCTCTTCCCGCTCCGGCAGGATCAATTGTTCAAGTCCCGGCTTGCGCGTAGGACCCTTGGCGATGGCCACGATGCGAACCCCTTCGAATTCCAACTCCGCCAGCGCTTCGACGGCCGAGCTGAGCTGACCCTTGCCACCATCGATGAACAGAACGTCGGGCACCTGCACCTCGCCGGCCTTCACACGCGCAAAGCGTCGCGATACCGCCTGTTTGATCGCCGCGTAGTCGTCGCCCGGCGTGATGCCCTCGATGTTGAACTTGCGATACGCCGCCTTGAGCGGCCCTTCCTCGTTGAACACGACGCAACTTGCCACGGCTTTTTCGCCCATCGTATGGCTGATATCGAAGCACTCGAGCCGACGCGGCGGGTGATCAAGATCCAGCGCCTGCTGAAGCTCAATCAGCCGCTTGTCCATGCTCGCCGCTTCCACAATACGCGTGGACAGCGCCTGCTGCGCCGTATTGATCGCCATGTCGAGCAGTCGCTGCTTCGCGCCGCGCTGCGGCTTGAGGATACGGACCTTGCGCCCGGCCGCCGTTCCAAGCGAGTGCTCCAGCCATTCCAGTTCTTCCGGTACATCGCTGACCAGCACTTCGGGCGGCACCGGCCTGCCGAGGTAATACTGCGCAATGAAATTGCCGAGCAGCTCGGACACATCGATGTTCGGAGGATGCTTCGGAAAGAAACTGCTATGGCCGAGATTCAATCCATCACGAACCGAGGTCACGACGACGCAGCTACTCGCCGCGTGCTGAGCCACGGCGATGACATCGATCTCGTCGGCACCGCCGGTGATCGCACGGTTCTCGCGCACGCGTGACAAGGCAGCAATCTGATCGCGCAGCTTCGCGGCACGCTCGAATTCCAGCGCTTCGGCGGCGACCTCCATGTCGGCGCCGATCTCGCGGGCCAGCTCATCCCCTTTGCCTTCGAGCAGGCGCACCGCCTTGCTGACATCGAACGCATAGTCGTCCGGCGAGATCAGATTCACGCAGGGGGCCGAGCACCGGCGGATCTGGTGCTGCAGGCAGGGCCGGTTCCGGTTGGCGAAAAAGGTATCGTTGCAGGGACGCAGTCTGAACAGCTTCTGCAAGGTCAGCAGCGTTTCGCGCACGGCGGTGGAACTCGGGAATGGCCCGAAGTACCGGCCATCGGCGTTTTTCGCACCGCGATAGAAGCCGATCCGCGGGAACGCGTGTCCGGTCGCGATGCGCACATACGGGTAACTCTTGTCGTCCCGGAGACTGACGTTATAGCGCGGGTTCTGCTCCTTGATCAGCGTGGCCTCAAGCAGCAGCGCCTCGTCCTCGGTGTGCGTCAGCGACACTTCGATTCGGCAGATCTGATCGACCATCGACTCGATACGCGGATTGCCGCTCGCGCGCAGGAAGTAGCGGCCGACACGTTTCTTGAGATTACGCGCCTTGCCGACATACAGCAGTTCATCGCCGATGTCGTACATGCGGTAGACGCCCGGCGAACTGGTCAGCTGGGACAGGAAGGCCTTCGAATCGAAAGGCTGCGGTGCGGCCGGATCACTCATCCCGCGAAGCATAGCCGCGCGCGGCCCGGCGCGGCAGACTTGACGTTGACACTGGAGCGTGTGGCGAGCCTCGGATAGTCTTCAGCAATGAAGAATCGAACTCGAATGAGCGTGCTCGCGGCAATTGTCATGACCTTTATCGCAGGGACGCGCGATGCCTGTGCGCACGACTACTGGCTTGAAGCGCAAGCAGCAGACGGCGGTGCGACGGCACTGCGTCTGTTTGTTGGGGAATGCCTGAAGGCGGATGAGGAAAAGCGCTACGAGTCTGCTCGCACTACGCGGCTGGAAGCCTGGAATAGCGATGGACCGGTCGATTTGCGGCCCGATGCGAAGGATGATGCACAGCCCATCTTCACGGTGCCAGCGAACGCATCGGAACGCCTGATCGTGTTCGAACGCAATGCCTCGCACATCGAACTCGAACCCCTGAAATTCGATGCCTACCTGCACGAGGAAGGACTGGAAGCCGTTCGCGCCGAACGCAAGCGGAACGGCGAGAGCGACAAGCCTGGCCGCGAGCGCTATCTGCGTTTTCTGAAGACCTTGACCATCGGCAATGGTGACGAAGCCGCTGCGGGACAGATTGTCGGGTCAACGCTGGAACTGGTACCGATGGAAGATCCATCTGCCCTCAGGCCCGGGGAACGGCTGCATGTCCGCGCGCTTCTCGAAAACCAGCCGCTGCCCGGCGCGAAGATAGAACTTTGCGTGCGCGGCAGCGACGGCAAGATCAAGACGGTCTCCGCAATCAGCGACCGGCTGGGCGATGTCGCCTATAGCCTACCGGGCTCCGGTGTCGCGCTCGTCCGCACGGTGCACATGCGCCGCGTGACCGACGGGGATCCCGCGGCCGACTGGGAAAGCCTCTGGGCTGGCTACAGCTTCATTGTCCGCAGCAAGTAGCGCTGGCTCAATTGGCTGGCGCGGCAACCACGGCAGGCTCGAAGCTTCCGACAAATCCGGGAAAGACCACCGGACTCTCGGAGCCATCGCTGGCAACGCTGGAAACGCCGAAGAACCAGTCGTCGATCACGACATTCTTGAGCACGGCCGAGGTGGAACCGCCATCGAGCTTGCGTGAGAACTGCCATTGCGGTGCAGTGGTTTCCCGCCACCAGACGCGATAGGCCGAGGCGCCTGATACCGGCTTCCACTTCACCGTCGTATCGGGCGTCACGGCACCCTCGATCTCGACACCGGTCGGCGGCGCGGGCGAAGCTGCCATCGCCGCCATCGTGATCGCATTCAGGCGCGTCACCTGCGCCAGATAGGTGAAATCCACACCATCGATCGTATCGCCATAGGCAATGCCATTTTCGGTTCGCAGATCCTGGTGCTGCCGCGTGTAGTTCTCATGGGCTTCCGTCACGCGCACAGCGGGGAAACCGGCTTCCAGCAGCGGCACCTGGTCACCCCCGCGGCCGTAGCGATCAGTCCGGTAAATCATTCGCACCCGGAAGTTGGTCAACTCCTCATCGGCGAGGCGGCTCATGTAGCGCGCGATGTTGCGTGACGGCGAATCCACTTCACCACCATTGTAGCCACGCGTCTTTGCCTGATCGGGCGTCTCGGTCTTGCGCGTACCTTCGCTGAGCACGCGGACGTAGGTGTTGTCGGCAACGCCGTCCTGCCCATGCGTGTTGCCGATGATGTCGTTGTTGAGGTCAGCCTCAACCTGCCAGCCCTGCGCTTTTGCATAGTCGGCCAGCACCTTGCCGCCATAGAGCCCCTGCTCTTCACCGGACAGCGCCGCATACACCAGCGTCGCGCGGAATTTGTATTTCGACAGCACCCGGGCCGCTTCCATGGCGGCTGCAACGCCGGACGCATCGTCATTTGCACCCGGTGCATCGCTGGTGACATTCATGACATCGGTCACGCGGGAATCCAGATGCGCGGCGATGATGATCACGCGATTCGGCTCGGTGCTGCCTTTCTGGATCGCGAGCACATCGACCACTTCCGTCGGCTGCGGGACGCGCTTTCCCGTGAACGTCTGCGATGGCGTGACGACGCTGAGACAGCCTCCGCAATCCTTGCCGATCTTCGAGAACTCGGCAGCTACCCAGCGTCGCGCGGCACCGATGCCGCGGGTCTCGGATTGCGTATCCGACAGCGTATGCCGAGTGCCGAAGCTCACCAGCTTTTCGATCGTCGCGTGCAATGCCACGGAATTGACGGCCTCCGCGATCGTCGACAAGGGCATCGCGGAGGTGACCGGTGCGGGATCAGCAGGCCGGGCAGCGAAAGGGATCAGCGCAGCGAACAACAGCACGGGAATGGAGCGCGTCATGGCAGCAGGCCTGATGAAAATGGATTGGGCGATTTGAAAGGGAAAAATTGAGTGCGAGCATATCGTCTGGCCACGAAGCCGTGTCGTCGATGCGCCCTCAGCGCGTTGCCGAAAATAATGCACGCCTAATGTTAGCTACCTCGCGCTTACCCTTGTTCTGAGTAAATTTTGCATCTTGCGCACTGCAACATCGTCTGCGAGCTTGTCTACAACCATTGACAGCGCGATTGCTGGACGGTGCACCTGGTTCCGTCGCCGCACGTCAGTGTCTGGAGGTCCGCATGATGCTCGCGAGGTTCTTGCCGAAGCTGATCCTGTGCACCGGTCTTTTGCTGGCGGTCGAGGCGGCGGCCAGTTCGACGACCCCGACGTTGAATCTCACGCCACCACCGGATAACCAGCGCGGCTGTCTCTGGATCAACCAGTTCTTCAACACGCTGTTTCCGGACACCCAGGCCAAGTATTCGATTGCTGTACTGCCGATTCCCGTGGGTGGCTCGGTCTCGATCGAAGGCGACTTTCCGCATGCGCGCTACATGTCGTACAACCTTTACGACGAAAAGCTTGCGCCGCTGGACTCGATCAACGACACGACGCTGAGTGCCGATCCTGGCTCGGAAAATCCTTTCGTACCTGGCGCAGATCGCAATGCGGTGTTGCGTCACTACCACCTGCGCGTGATTGCCGGCCTCCCGCCGGCGGATTCGGCCCTGCGTCAGCCCAACACCTTGTACAACGCGCAATACCTGGGCATGAAGGGAATACCGTTCAATGTCGCCGTGCTGTTCTATCGGATCTATGTGCCGGATGAAGGCACGGACGTGACCGGCAACACCGGCCTGCCGATCATCCGATTCACCGATGCGCGCGGTATCACCCTCACTGATCCTCCGCTGTGCGCGGGTGTGCATCAGGCACTGAACCTGTTCCCGGACATCGCGAAAATTCCAGAGCCCCTGTCGATCCTGCCGATCAATACAGCCGCTTTCCCGAATCCACTCTGGCTCAAGTTTTTCAACATGACCGGCGCCACCGGCTCGCGCTACTACCACTCGCCGATCGGTCCTCTCTTGTATGAGCTCACTGGTCAGTCCACCGACAGCAGCGGCGGCTTTGCCAGCAACCAGGACAACCGATATCTCATCGCCTATATCTCGCAGCAGCTCGGTAATGTGGTGGCAATCCACGGCCATTTCCCTGCAGCGCCGCGCACCTTCGCTGGCGAAACGACGACCTCAAGCGCACAGCTTCGTTATTGGTCGCTGTGCACCAACGACAGCATCACGCTCTCGGTCTACGCCTGCATCTACGACGAGCAACTGGCAACGGACCCCGACGGACGCGGCATCATCCTGGTCAGCAAATCCAATGATCGGCCGGTCAACGCGCGCGCGGAATGCGGCGTGACCTGGCTGGACTGGGGGCTGGATAACCTCAGTTTGATGATCTACCGGAATCTGCTGCCTGAACCGCAAGCGCAGTTCCCATACGCCGTGCAATACGTCCCTGGCCCGAGCGGCCAGCACGAGGCCGAGTTCATGGGGCCGTACTACCCGTATGCGAACCACATGAGCCGCGCCGCTTTCGAGGGCCTGGGATGTCCGGTTCCCGTGGATGCCCTGCCATCAATCGTGACGCCGCCGCCGTGAAAGCCACGCTCGAACCGCAAAACGGACTCCGCGTGATGGCGAGGCACGGCATCCTTGTTCGACGAAAGGCCGAATGACAACGCTGACGCTCTGCGGCGGCTGCGGTCACGGCAATCGGCCGGATCGTCGCTACTGCGCAGAATGCGGTGCGAGCTTGAATCGGATGTGCGCAGGCTGTGGTGGCAGGAACGAGCCTGCCGAGAAATTCTGCGGCAACTGCGGCGTCCGCCTCGAAACACCGCAGGCCAAAGCACCCGCGCCGGCACCGCCAGCTCGGCTTGTCTCTGCACTGGCCGTTGCGGAGTACCGGCATCTGACCGTGCTGTTCTGCGATCTGGTCGGCTCAACGGAGCTTGCCCAGCAGCTCGATGCGGAGTCCTATCGCGAGTGCGTTCTGGCCTACCACCGGACCGTGACCGATGTCATCGAGGATTACGAAGCTCACGTCGCGCAGTACCTCGGAGACGGCGTGCTCGCCTACTTCGGCCATCCGTTCACCCACGAGGACGATGCCGAACGCGCCATTCGCGCGGGCCGGGACATTCTGCGTGCAATCGCGGCGATGACACAGCCAAGCGGGCCGGCACTGTCGGTTCGCATCGGCATCCACAGCGGCCCGGTAGTGGTTGGTGAAGTCGGTACCGGCAACCGTCGGGAAACGCTGGCGATGGGGGATACCGTCAACATCGCCGCAAGGCTGCAGGCCGCAGCAGCACCCGATACGGTACTCGCCAGCGATTCAACGCTACGTCTCGTACCTGGCTTGTTCGTCGTCAAAGATCTTGGCGCCCAACGCTTCAAGGGCGTGGAAAGCCCGGTTCGCTCCTTCGAGGTCCTGCATGCCGCAGGGGTCCGCACGCGTCTCGAAGCGGCCAATCACCTGAGCCCCTTCGTCGGCCGCTATGTTGAACTCGGCCTGATGCTGGATCACTGGAACCAGGCCTGTGAAGGCCGCGGTCAGGGCATCCTGTTCAATGGCGAACCCGGGCTCGGAAAATCCCGGCTGCTGTTGGAACTGCGCAAGACCGCCGCTGAAACGCCACATATCTGGCTCGAATGCCGGGCTTCGCAACTCACGCGAAATACGGCTTTCTCGTCGGTCATTGAACTGCTGGCCAGGACCACAGGAATCGATCATGACGACGACCCCGACTCGCGTCTGCACCGCCTGGAACAGACGCTCTCGCGGCTCCGCCTATCGTTGCCCGAGGCCGTCCCACTGCTTGCACCACTGCTGAACATCCCGGTACCGGACAGCTATCCGCCGTCGCAGGCAAGCGCCGAGGCCCGCTACGCGCGCCTGCGCGACCTGCTGGCGCATCTGGTGCTGTCGCTGACGCGCATGCAGCCCCTGATCCTCGCCTGCGAAGACCTGCACTGGGCCGATCCCTCCACGCTGGAAGTCATCGGCATCCTGCTGCGCGAGCTGCCTACCTATCCGATGCTTCTGCTGCTGACCGCGCGCCCGGAGTTCCAGCCCGACTGGGCGGCACGCGGCAGCTACACCACGCTGACCCTGAAACCGCTGCGTGCGGAAGAGAGCAGCCAGTTGCTCGAACGGCTGCTGCAGCGCTCAGGCGTGCCGGATGCGCTCAAGCGCCGGCTGCTCGAACGTACCGGCGGCGTGCCGCTGTTCCTTGAAGAAGTGACGCGCGTGCTGATCGAGTGCGGCGAGGTGGTGGACGATGGCGGCAGGCTTCGCATGCGCGGCAATCCAGATGACCTCGCGATTCCGGAAACCCTGCGCGATCTGCTGTCGGCACGTATCGATCGGCTTGGCGAAGCGAAGCCGTTGATCCAGCTCTGTTCCGTCGTGGGGCGCGAAGTGCCGTATGGCCTGCTGGTCCGCCTCCATGAGGGCGACGAGGCCAGCCTGTGCCAGCACCTGCAGACCATCGTCGCCACGCAGTTGCTGTTTCAGCGCGGCACGATTCCGGACGCCGTGTTCCACTTCAAGCACGCACTGATCCAGGACTCCGCGTATGCCTCGCTGCTGCGGACCACGCGGCTGAAGCGCCACAGCGAGATTGCAGCAGCACTCGAAGCGCACTTTTCCGATCAAACCGAACCTGCCGTACTTGCGCTGCACTTCGAGAAGGCTGGCATGGCGATGGCGGCTGCGCGGTATCACCGTGCGGCCGCCGAAATCGCGGTCGAACGCACGGCATTTCAGGACGCCGCGCGCCACGCCGAACTGGCGCTGGATCTGCTGGCCAGCGAACCGTCGAGCAAGGAACGCAACAAGCTCGCGCTGCATCTGCATCTCGCGCTCGGCCAGTGCCGAAGCGTATTGCTTGGCCTTGCCAGCAGCGAGGTCGAGCAGCCGTATCTCGCAGCCTATGGCCTTTGCCAGCAGCTGCACGACCCGGCACGCCTCGCCTGGACGCTGACCAGCCTCTGGCTCATGTACAGCTTTCGCGCGGACTATGAGCGCTGCCTCGACCTCGGCATGCAACTGCGGCTGCTGGGCCGCCACAACGCCGATAGCCTGACCGAAACCACGGGCCACCTGTTCATAGGAGCCTCGCACAATATGCTCGGGCGTTTTGAAGAAGCGCTGAGCGCTTTGAACCGCTCGATTTCGAGCTGCGATGAATCGATGTCACGGTCGATTCTCGGCTTCGGCTTCCTGACCGAGCCGGCTACGGGTGGCCGCGTCTACTCAGCGGCGGCACTCTGGATCATGGGCTTGCCGGATCAGGCGCGTGATCGCGCTGCCGAAGCCGCCGCCTTGGCCGAACATCTCGGGCATCTCTACTCGACAGCACTGGCCCGCAGCGCGGCGGTCGGCCTGGTTTCCCTGTTCCGGCGAGAAATCGGAACGCAGCTCGACGCCTGTCGCGCCGAAGTGGCGCTCACGGCCCGGCTGGGTTTCCGCGAGATGCACGACTATGCCAACCGCAACCTGGCCATCGCGCTGTGCGAGCAGGGTCGCTGCACCGAAGGGCTGAATCTGCTGCGCGATGTCCTCGCAAGTCAGAGCCAAAGGCAGAGCCTTCATCTTCATTCGCTGTATCGCGGGCTTGAAGCCGAGTTCTCGCTCGCCACCGGCGACGCCGCTGCGGCGCAGTCTGCCATCGACGAGGCCCTCGCCATCGTTGCGCAGCACAAGGAGCGGATCTGGGAATCGGAGCTGCATCGTGTGCAGGGCGAGATTCTGCGGGCTTCAGGAGCGTCTACCGACGCTGCGGAGCAGTGCATGCGACGTGCGCTGGAAATCGCGAAGCAGCAGAAGGCCCACTCGCTGAGCCTGCGCGCCGCGATGAGTCTTGCTCGGCTCCTGAGCGAGCGTGACCGTCACAGCGAGGCCTGCCTCGTCGCCTATGCCGATCTGGCAACCGACTTCGGCCACTTCACCGAAGGCCTCGACACCGCGGATCTTCGCTCCGCCGCCGCGCTGCTTGCCGATCGGCCCACTGCGACGATTGTGGCCCTGCGTCCGTCCAATCGGATTGCCTGAACGCAGATCGCAAAGTACTCGCTCCTGGCCTGCGACGAGCGCTTGCACCGAAGCGCATGGCTGGCTTCCGTCGTCGATGCGGCAATGCCCCTGGCAGCGGTTGATCGCGCGAATCGGTCCTGAACAAGCTTTCCGCCGCGCCATGCCAGTCTTGGGCAGGCGCGAGATAAACCGACCAGGCAAAAAAAACCGGCTTTCCGTGAGGAGAGCCGGCAACCTTCCAACCCCTGGGTAAACTTCAAATGGCGGCAGCGAGTAGGCTGGGGTTCAAACTGGCGCCGCCCACTTTCAAATCTTTTCTTCAATGCCCGGCGTGGACGCCGGTCGACATCTGCCTTGGGCTTCCTACGGCCCACTGGGCAGGTGCTTCATTGTTAGTCAGAAGTCTCGATTTTCGGCGGGTGGAACAATATGTCCGGCCGTCCTGCTTTTATGCCGTTTCGTACACAGGAATCCACGAGGCGATTCGTGGCGCGGATGCGGACTTCTTGAAATGCGCGAAGGCCGAAGCGCAGGCGGAGCCACGCAGGATCGTCCAGCGGATCGGCCCAGGCGTGCTGCAGTCGGCGGCGCAAACGTGCCGATCTTCGCCACGAACGTCTGGCCAAAAAGGCCGGTGATATAGTCACGCATCGCTTCGATGATCCCGGTGCTCCATGCGCAATCCAATGCTCGCCTTTGCTCTCTGCCTCGGCCTCAGCGTCTCCGCGTTGGCGTTGGCGATGGCGGATGAACTCACGATCACCGATAGCCCGGATGCTGCTGCCAGCGTCAACCTGCCCCAAAAGGGACAACTCAAGAAGGCAGTGCTCAAGGCATACGGGCAACCGCAGAAACAACACGCGCCCGTGGGCGGTGACTCGCCGAAGCACCCGCCGATCACGCGCTGGGACTACGCTAATTTCGTGGTGTTCTTCGAGCGCGATCACGTTGTCGATGCCGTGATTCCAGGCCAGCCCGCGAAGCTGTATCACACCGACAAGCTGACCCCGGTCAGCGCTGGCAACTGACACTCCTCTTCACCGGATTGCAACGCGGGCGCGGCACGCTCGCGGCTGTCACCTGACGCGCCTCCAAGACTTTCGATGACCTCCCCGCCTTTCCTGCCGCCCGAATGGGCGGAGCAGTCCGCCGTGATGTTGACCTGGCCGCGTCGCGATGGTGACTTCGCGCGCCATTTCGTCGACGTGGAAAACAACTTCCTGGCCATTGCCGTCGCCATCGCGCGCTTCGAAGGCCTGCACGTGAATGTGGCCGACGATGCCGCGGGCTTGCGCAAGCGGCTGCTTGCCGCCGGAGTACCCGACGAGCGTCTGAATGTTTTTCAGGTGCCGAACGACGATGTCTGGGCGCGCGATCACGGGCCGATCACCGTCGTCCGTGACGGCAAGCTGGTTCATCTCGATTTCATCTTCAACGGTTGGGGCGGCAAGTTTTCCGCGGAGCGCGACAACGCGCTGACGGGTCAGCTGGCGTCCATCGGTGCGCTGCACGCCCCCGTCGAGCCCGTGGACTTCGTGCTCGAAGGCGGCGCGCTGGAAGTCGATGGCCACGGCACGCTGCTGACCACCGAGCGCTGCCTGCTGGCAAAGACACGCAATCCGAAACTCTCGAAAACCGAGATCGAGGACCTGCTGAAGCTCAAGTTTGGCCTGAGCCGCGTGCTCTGGCTGAAGCATGGGGACCTGATCGGCGATGACACGGATGGCCATATCGACACCATCGCGCGCTACAGCGATGCATCGACGATCATCTATCAGGCCTGCGACGACAGGCTGGACGCGCACTTCGCGGATCTTGATGCGATGGCGAAGGAACTGGCCGCGCTGCGCGATCCGGAAGGCAAGCCCTATACGCTGGTACCGCTGCCGCTCCCGGCACCGATCTTTGACGCCGATGATGGCCGCCGTCTGCCTGCGGGATACGCCAATTTCCTGATCATCAATGGCGCCGTGCTGGTGCCCGTTTACGGCGATGCGCTTGATGAAGAAGCGCTACGCCGGATTCGTCCCTGCTTTCCGGGACGCGAAGTCATCGGCATTGATTGCAAGGCGCTGATTCAGCAGTATGGAGGCCTGCACTGCGTGACCATGCAGATTCCGCAGGCCCCTTTGTAAAGGATGCCCTCATGAACAAACTCATTGATTATGCCCGCGATCCAGACACTGCCGCGCTGGTCGGCGCCGCCACCGGGGCTGTGAAGGGCGCGCTGGTCGGGATTGCGGTCGGCAAGCTCGCCATCTGCGTGACACTCGGGGTCGTCGGAGGCGCGATTTCCGGCGCGGTGATCTCGAAAGTCTTGCGCGAGCGCAGCACCGCCCCGCGGCCCATCCCCCTCCCGGTCCGCATTGGTCGATGACGTCGAAGAAGCAGCTGCGGGTTGGCCTAGTCCAGCAGGCCTGCACGAACGACCGCGAATTCAATCTGCGCAGTTCCGAAGCGGGCATTCGCGAAGCCAAGGCTCGCGGCGCGCAGCTGGTCATGCTGCAGGAACTGCATACCGGACTGTACTTCTGCCAGCACGAAAGCACTGATCTGTTCGATCTCGCCGAAACCATCCCCGGGCCATCAACCGAATGGCTGGGCGCGCTGGCGAAGGAACTCGACATCGTGCTCGTCGGCTCGCTGTTCGAACGCCGTGCGCCGGGGCTGTACCACAACACCGCCGTCGTCTTGGAGCGTGATGGCTCGCTCGCCGGCAAGTACCGCAAGATGCATATTCCGGACGATCCGGGCTACTACGAGAAGTTCTACTTCACGCCCGGAGACCTCGGCTTCACGCCGATCCAGACCAGCGTCGGCAAGCTCGGCCTGCTGGTCTGCTGGGATCAGTGGTACCCGGAAGCCGCGCGCCTGATGGCGCTGGCCGGAGCCGACCTGCTGCTGTACCCGACAGCCATCGGTATGAATCTGTCGGACCCGGAAGACGAACGCGAGCGCCAGAGGGAAGCCTGGATCACGATCCAGCGCTCCCACGCCGTTGCCAACGGCCTGCCCGTGCTCGTTGCCAACCGGACCGGCTATGAGCCGGACCCCACGGCCCAGACGGGCGGCGCGCAGTTCTGGGGTTCGAGCTTCGTCGCCGGGTCGCAAGGCGAATTCCTGGCGCAGGCAGGGCGCGATGAAGCAGAAGTCCTGGTGGTCGACATCGACCTCGCACGCTCCGAAAACGTGCGCCGCTGGTGGCCGTTCCTGCGCGACCGGCGTATCGATGCCTACGGCGATCTGGTGAAACGCTTTCGCGACTGAGCTTTTTTGCTGGGCGTTTTTCATCGGTGCCGTGGCATGACAACTGTCAGCCCCAAGTCCTGACGCTGGCGACTCAACCCGCCGCGAGGCTCGCCCTAGTCTCTCCTCAACAACGGAGAGACCCATGTCGAGCATTTCCGGAAACCGATCGCAAACCGTTGCCGCCTTGCGCGGCGCGGTCAAGCATTACGGCGCAACGCGCGCGCTGAACGGGGTGGATCTCGATATCCGGCGCGGTGAGGTACTTGCGCTACTCGGCCCGAATGGCGCCGGCAAGAGCACGGCGATTTCGCTCTGGCTCGGGCTGAATCTGCCCGACCAGGGCACGGCGGAACTGTTCGGCGAGTCCCCACGAAATCTGACCGCACGGCGGCGCATCGGCGTGATGCTGCAGACCGCGCAGTTGCCGGAAACGCTGCGCGTTCACGAGCTGCTGAAGCTAACCGCCGCGTACTACCCGACCCCGCGGAGTTTCGATGAAACAGTTGAACTCGCCGGCCTGACTGATCTGCTCGTCCGGCCCTATGCAAAATTGTCTGGAGGCCAGCAACGCCGAGTGCAGTTCGCGCTGGCCCTGATCGGCAGACCTGAACTGATCTTTCTCGACGAGCCAACCACGGGGCTTGATCTGGATGCCCGCGAGAAGCTCTGGGCCGCGATCCGCACTCAGGTCAACGCCGGCTGCGCCGTGCTGCTGACCACGCACTACCTCGAAGAAGCCGAGGCCCTGGCCGATCGCGTCGCCGTGATCGCGCGCGGCAGCCTTGTGGCCGAGGGCAGCGTCGATGCGATCCGCGCAAGAGTCGCGCAGAAGCGCATGCGCGCGAAAAGCGTGATCGATATCGCCACCGCTCGTGCCTGGCCTGGCGTTACCGATGCCAGCCGCGAAGGGGATTGGCTGGCGCTGCGCGCCACCGATGCCGAAGCGGCATTGCGTCACTGGCTCGCGGCGGATAGCGGATTGCGCGATCTCGAAGTCGCCCGTGCCGGACTGGCCGAAGCCTTCACCGAACTGGTTCGCGATGACGCAGCGGCCACCGCGGGAGCACTGTCATGAACAAACCCAAACCCAATACCGCGCTGACCGCGTGGCTTGCCGAGACGCACTACGAGGCCCTCCGCGTGCTTCGGCGGCCCGCGTACTTCGTTCCCGTGCTGATCCTGCCGATCGCCTTCTTCCTGATGTTCGGCGTGGGCTTGGCCAGCCAGAATGGCGGAGCGGAAGCCACATTGCACGTCTTCATCGGCTACGGGATTTTCGGCGTGCTGGCGGCAACGGTGATGGGTCTTGCTGCTGCCGTGGCGGCGGAGCGTGAACAAGGACTTCTGATACTCAAGCGCGCACTGCCGCTGCCGCCGGGGGCCTATCTCGGCGCCAAGGTAGCCACGGCCTTGACCATCGCGGCGACGGTGAATCTGACCCTGGCCATGCTCGCTGCCACGGCCGGCCACGTCGTGCTGGCCCCCGCGCAATGGTTCGACATCTTCGCGATCAATGTGCTCGGCGGCATTCCGTTCGCAGCACTCGGCCTCTTCATCGGCAGCCGCATCGGCGCTGCGGCAGCGCCCGGCGTGGCGAACGCGGTGTATCTGCCGCTGGCCTTCCTCGGAGGCCTCTGGGTGCCATTGCAGTTCCTTCCACCGGTTGTCCAGCAGATCGCCCAGTTCCTCCCGTCCTACCACCTGCTGCAATTGTCGCTCTCGGTGATCGATCGCAGCGACGCCAGCAGTGCCTGGCTGCATGCCGCGGTACTGGCGGGCTTTGCCGTCCTCTTCTTCGGTCTTGCGCGTCAGAAACTCGCCTACGACGGTGCTTCCGCTGCGGGCGCGCCGCCAACCTTGCGTCGTCTCGGGCGC
>Ga0194135_10001108_pt1 | contig 15786 bp, 9 predicted proteins | sample LitLau_LLRF_2013_FD_134024 | JGI IMG/M metagenome (GOLD analysis project Ga0194135, IMG submission 134024) | Freshwater sediment microbial communities in response to fracking from North America - Little Laurel Run_MetaG_LLRF_2013 (version 2) | ecosystem: Environmental > Aquatic > Freshwater >...
ACAAAAAGAATTCCTCGCTCTACTCCATTCCTTGACAATAGAGAGACGAGGAATTCATGTGAGAGGATGATAGTAATAACGACACCTTCATTTTGAATAGATCCCAGAAAGAGATTGAATGCCCAGAATGGAAATATTTTTGAAAGAGAAAAATGTTGGCTGATTTAACTCTCCTTTAGGATAGACAGGAGGAGACACACTTTAGAAAGCTGGTGTCATATCACACCGCCGTCCTCTGCTTTTCATGCTAATATGGTCGTGTGCCTAAAAGAATCTACCTCGACTTTCTGCGGATTCCTTCTCTTACAGAAGAAGAAGTTAGTTCTTAGGAGAGGACTTTCGACTTTCTTCTTTTGTGTGACTGTGTGTGTGGTGAGAATGAAGTCAGAGGTGCAAAGGTAGGACACGTAAAGAGCAAAAAGACTGCAGGCAAGTTCACTACGTCTACACACACACACACACAAGGTTATTTAAGTCTTATAAGTTTCTCTCCAGAACTTTCCCTTCTAAATGGGAAATAAGAAAGACGACCGACTGTGCTGGAGAAAGTTGGAAAGTTATGGTAGAGAGGTGAGAGATGTGCCTTTCTCTTTCTGTGCTACATTATAAAGTATTATTATTATGATTCATATATGTATAGAGAGAGAGAGAGAGAGGAAAATGTTCCTTTGAAGATTTTCGAGAGAGAGAGAGAGAGATGGATGTATATATACTATTGTATATAACTTTGTGGTAGTTTGTTCGTGTGGTATATGAATTATGTGTAAGACTCTGAGGGACACTGTGTAAGAGAAAGTGGGGACAATATTTCTAAAATGTCCGGAAGGATTAGGAATAAAAGGAGAAAAGCTACGTACACAATTTTTTATTGGAGATGTGATCATACAATGTCATACGCGTATAGAAGTGTATCTCTTTGTGTGTATTGTTATAAGGCCAAAAATACCCCAGAAACACTTAAAATACCACCTTGGCCGTCATTTGGCGTTCGTGGGAGAGATAGAAATACAAATACACGGTACACAGGTGCATTCACTCATGTTAACGTACGTAACGTAAGACTATTGGAAATGTATGAAGTTCTAGTAAGTGTACGTGTGTAACTTTGTGTAAGATGATATGAACTTAAGAGAGTCGCGTGGCATTTGACATTTAGAGCAGACGTGTTTTCGTCACGAGTTTACTTTTAGAACGGGAAGAGCAATTGGAGTAAGCAATAGATAAGGTTGGGTGGAATGGATGCAATGCAGATGATCATGACTCGTCTTTCTTTCTCTCTTTCTGTGAGTGAGTGTGTAAAATCCAGATTTGTATTATTAGAAGATGGGAGCACACACACACACACATAGAGCCATATGGAACATTTCCTTGAACTCCTGAAACCCAAGAGATGAGATCATGTGGGAGATATCTTCATTCGATAATGATGATGATTCAGGCAAATCCAGATGCGGCATTTGCAACTTTGTGGTGGAAAGCAACCAATTTCTTTAAAGTCAAAGTCTATTCGACTTTCTCGTGTGTCTTTACACCTTCTTCCCTTACGAGTTAATCTTTGCGAAACTTTCCTATTGCTCATCTGCAGTTATATGTCATCCACAGAATGATGTAATGAGATGATTATATCCGCAAAGCATACGAGGACAGGTGTGGCATAAGCAGTGTGGTATTTATTTCTCATTACTTCCTTCGACTACTTTAATGTCAACGATATCAGATTACTCGGGAATCATCGCGTGGCTTTATAGTGTAAACTACACACACACACACATTAAAAGACGACAAAAATCATCTTAAAATAACTTTGGCATGGCGTTTAAAATAAATCCTGTTTATAAATAAATCAGAGTTCCTTTATTACTCACATTGAGCAGTTGGGCAGGAGAGTGTGAGCATTAACATTAAAGCTCCGTGCATTATTATTCTGACTGTAAGGACAAACGGCCTTCCTTTTTATGTCCTTAGAAAAGCTGTATAAAATATATAGACGCGTATAGAAAGATATTAGTTTCAAACTACACACACACACACACACACACACACACACATGGAGAGAAGTTGTTAAATATTTAATTTTATTGCAAGCTGGTGCTAAAAAACCGTTGGATGCATATACACTGCAATAATATTTTGAAGCTGTTAGTTGTCTCTTTTTACATCCTATTGTTTGATGGAATGACTTTAAGAAAGAGAATGATGTGAAGCTTGTACCTATATATATATACACACACACTCAGGTAGAAGTTAATTATTAAAAGATTCATCATCGTTTGAATATAACTCATAATATTATTGTCCTTGGGAGTAATGAGAATTTTGAATTTGATCGGCAAGTTGTCCTGAAAAAGAGTTTTATTACTGAAGGAGTGTGAATTGTGATTACTTAATGTTGTGACTTGAAGCGGCTCGTCCATAAAACGTAATTTGAGATGATGGTGTGCATGCTCGTTTTAAATTCCAATGAGGATCTCCATTAAGGCAAATAAAGTGCATTAATTCTACAGGAAATTGATTCACTTTGATTGCACTTATGGCTCCATAAAAATGCTTAGGGGTTTTCTATTTTTGAATGATTCATCTAAAGAATGTCATCAGTCGTTGACTTCCAGCCGCAATTTCCATGTATTGCGTGGTCTTGCAGTGTGTTTAACAACAACAAGAACAATTTGCATAAACCACAAATATATTATTGAACTATATATAATGCAATGAAGAATGAACCATTTCCTGAGTATGGATTTTTTCCTGATTATCCTAATGTGTGTGTGTGTGTGCGTACAATGAATGAGCCAAGAATTTGGAATGATTTGTATTGATGATGTTGTACACTTGAATAGAAGCGTAAACCTCTATAAGCATCTGCATTCCTTGTTAACAAACAAAATCGAAGTCAATTACTGGAAGGAATTTGAAAGGACTAATTAGCTAAGTTATTGCTTGTTGAACCTCCTAGGGAAGAAATTAGGGATGCTGGAAGAGAGATTAGATTTCTTTATTGACAAATTACCAGAATTCACGAGAACTTGTCTAATTTCATACTCTTCTGAACAAGCAATGAAGCTGCGAGGTGAAGTGACTGCGGGCTGACAGGCATAGTAGACTTATATGCATGCATATATATAGATATATATATATATATATATATACATTTCTTCTTGTCAGGCTGGTCACACTACCTAAGAATGAGATGCCTGGGAAAACGTTAGACTTTCCATTAGGTTTGTTAGAGTATATTCATCACCAAGTCTCATCTTATTTTCTCCCGTTTTCCTAATTACTTTCTCCTGATACCTCTAGCAAACTGTGTGAGGACACACTGACTCCAGTACACGTTATAAAGGAAATGAACTATTATTAGACATTAGTTTACCTTCGTTGATCAAGAACTCGATCTCCCCGTGAACTTATCTTCAATAAACTAGAAGAGCTTATATTAGTGTAGGGAACTTCTGTGTATGTGTGTGTCTGTGTACTCTGCACTCTGCACCTTTCATTTCCCCGGCTGAGTTTATAAATCAACAAAAATAGTCTGTGACATTTCCAGGAAAAAGATTTGGCAAAGCTTTTGTGGGAGCAAAGAGTTTTAATTGCACTAGTAAAAAACCTTGGGTAGCTAATGAGACGGACACAAATGTGTCTAACATTGAAAGAGAGCCATTTTCTGCTCTTCAGAGACCAGAGAGAGAGACTTTAGTGAAAGCAGACTACTTTCTTGTATTATTAATCGACTTCTACTCTTTTCTTTAGCAGACAGACAGACACTCACACAAACACACTCACCAGATAGAAAGGAAGCCAAGTAAAAGCTCTGTGTAGTGTTTATTACCACGCTTTCTCTGTATAAGCCTCAGACACTCTTTCTCTCTAATAATCCCTGCCATTATAAAAAAGACGGCGTGAGGGCTAAAAGTATATTAAAATTGCTTCACAATATTCTGTTGCTCAATACCTACGAGCAAGGTGTAGTAATGTAATTAATTTGAGACAAAAGCTGTGTTACACAAGGTTAATAGGAATGTGTATCGCGGAAGTGTAATTACTTCCAAAATTATTTTGCATTTATATACATGATACTTATTAATTCATATTCACATGTTCCCTGGTGAATGAATTTCCCTAGTGGTGTGCTTTATTAAGTGAATATTAATACGTAATGATTACTACATAACCAAGTGACTGAGTAGTGAACACGAACAACGAGAAAAAGAGAAAGCTTGACACATTTTTATACTTTCCTCAGTTGATTATACTTGTGCCAGAGTTTCTTTTAGAGTGAGTATAATGTTTAACGTGACTTGGGTCTGAATGAAATAATAACTAAGCATTAGCAAGAGCTTGGAAATGTCATATAAGTATTAACAAACAAAATGATGATGATAGTTTCGTTTAACTTTATTACTACACACGGAGAGAGAGAGAGAATGTATATAGGCATATTACTTACATAGATATATATACATACAACTCATACAGAGTTTCATAGATATAGAAGACGAACGAAGCGAAAGTAATATACGGCTTCACATGTAACACGATAACGTATTCTACAGAGATAATAGTAATTGTTAGAACAAGGAGCAACTGTGTTAACGAGGACTTGCTAATAACTTATATTACATGTAGAACTGTGTTTAGAAGAAAGGTGATGATGATGGCAGAGCCATTCAATCATCACTCTCCGTAGTAATAAGAATTCTCGAGTTGAAAATGAGAGACAGAGAGAGAGAGAGAGAGAAGCTTATCAGGAGGATGTTATCTTTTAATTGATTTTGACGGGTAAAGGAAATGTGGAAAATGGGATGGAAAAGTTCCAGAGACTTTTGGAGACGGAAAAGTTTTGTCTTATGAAAAATATGACTGTTAAAAAGTTTTTGTCTTTTCGACAAACGGAATGTAACTCTCGAGTAATAAGTGTGCGCAACTTCTTTTCTAGAATAATGATACGATCGACTTGTCGTAGTGTCATCACTAGTGTCAGTACTGTCAGTAATATTTTACTGATTCCTTTTTCATATTTTGCTTTACTCAATCGACCCTACACTGCTACAGGCCCCATTATATGCAGGGAAAGAATTTTTCCAATCATTTCTTCAAGCCTTACCATTAGTTTCTTGTAGTAGTTTCTTTTCCTGTTTAGAAAGAAAGCTTTCCGGCTTGGATTTGGTAGAAAGTAAAAAGAAAATAAACTGTGTGTGATCTCATACAAGCTGACTGAAGAGAAAGAGAGATCGGATTCTGCTGCTTATTAGTATGTAACGGAGCAATGATGAAGAGAGTTTCCTGCGTCTACTACTACTACGACTTTCTCACTTACACTTCTTCTTCTTCTTGCTAGGAGTCTTCGTCTTGTTTGTTTGGTTAGTTCAAACATCAACTTCATTTTAAGAGTTAATTTATGTTTTCCTCCTTCATTTTGCAGAGTGTTAATTGCTCATATGTTGATTTACACTCACTTTTGGTGTACTTGATCTTAATCATTTCCTGCTCTGTGGGTGTGCGTGCATATCTCGTCAACAGAGAGTATTAACACTTGCGAATCTCACAGAGTGTGTAAAGAATTATTTGCCAGGTGTGTGACTGTGTATCTGTAATTTGGTATGGATGGGGAGAATGAATGCAAGTCGGGTGACTTGGGTGTTCATGAGGTGAAAGGATGAGAGGAAAGGTATTTTGGCATAGTGAACTCTAATCTGAGAGAGTATAGAAGAAGAAGTTGATATGATTATTATTCGGTGGAATTGGCATAGATGAAGGAACGAGCGGATAGTAGCTAGTAGTCATCGTTCGTTTTGAAGTTGGTAGTGTATATGAACGTATATTATATGGTATCTTGCATGAAGAACACATCTTGAGGCCATCGTGATTTAAAGTCTCTATGCAGTAGTTGGGCTGTGTGTATGTGTAAGGTCTTCTCTGCTTGAAAGTTGGCTGCGGCTGCCGTCCGCGCACAACGGAACTTTGCGCAGATTGATTTAACTATATATACGCGAAAGAGAGATAGATCGACGAAAAGAGTAGCAGAGAGAGAGTTGGCGAAAACTTTCGGTTTTCCCCGAAATCGGATCGTGACACTCCCCCTTCATATTCTCTCCTCCATTCCTTCCATCTCTCTTTGGTATGATGATAACCTCTGTGTATTCCTATGGACTAAGCGTGGTAGACAGTTCCACCGGACTTTCCCGTTCGGCAGTGTCCTCGGAGCCAGTTCTTTCTTAAAGTCTTAGTTGGAACCAACTTCTTCTTCTTCTCTACCTTCCGTGAGTGTCGTGCTCTCTCCAAGGAAAAAGGCTTGGCTTCCTCTCTCTCAATCTAATTGTTCCTTCGTATATTCGTTCGTTCGTAAGGGAGACTAAAAACTCTCCTTCCTAATTATTAAACATGGTTCTGTTACCTCTATGATAATTGCTCTACTTGATTAAGTCTCTCATCAGTGTGTGTTCATCCAGGGTGTGTGCGTAAGATAGGTGAAAGCAAGTGGCTCTGTGTGCTTGTCATGTTATCTAGTACTACTGCCTAAAATACATATAATAAGATCTACTTTCGATTATCTTCCTCTGTTCAATATATATAATAATAATATATAACGCTACCACACACCAAGAAAGTATCTCTCAAGTATTATTATACATAAATCTCTCTTCCATCGCTTCCAGTGAATCTCTCATCATTTCCACACACCAAGTGAAAGTGTCCATAGTTTGTTACACAGAATATTTCATATACGCCATTGTTAACTACTCCATGAGCTTACGAATCCTCCTTTGATCCAACCAAGAATATTTCCGGTGAGTGAAAGTTATTTCTCCTGTTTGGTCTCTCTGCGTGAGTTGAGTTGGTGTTTGTAATTAGAGAGATAATACTTCTGGTGTACATATATATATATATATATATACATAGATCCAGTTGGGGTAATTAAGTGAGTTAATTTTATCCGGCTTGTCTCTTTCATAGTAGAGAGAGAGAGAGAGAGATAGAAATAAGCTTTGTGTGTAGTCAGTAGTTGCGTGGATAAAGGAAGTGTCAGTTTAGTGTGTAAATGGTCAGTTGAAATGTGACTTTCTCGTGTGTAGGCTAAACTAAATATTACACAATATATATACATACATAGGCTACTTCATTTATCGTCATTAATTGGGTGGGATAGATGGATCTTTATGAGAAATAGCAATAGAGAAAGAGAGGAATAGTTGCGAAGAGGAGCAATTGCTTTTGATTAAACAAACCACACCCAAAATTAGAAAGTCATGCTGCTTAACTCCCCAGTGTTGAGCATGCTATTCCCTGAGGGCTACTTTCGATCGGTGAAAGTTGGTATATATCTCTCTCTGTATATCTCCATTGGCTAAGTTATATAAAATAAGCCTTGTGAGTATTCGGTGAAATTGCGGGAGTATACCTGAGAGTCATAAATTAGAGAGTTCGGGTTAGAGACACAGTTACACTTACACCGAGACATGTATAAGAATATATATTGAGGTTGTATATCAAATTATCATCCTATTGGTACGGTTTCATCCATCCGTCGCTTAAATTCGAGGGGAGACAGAAAAGTGACACGAACTACTTTCACTGTCCTCTATGTACGTATGTATACATATATATATATATATATATATATATATATATATATATATTTGTGTTCGTTGTGTATAGTTTAGCTAGCGAGTTTTCCGTGCGAGTTGACTGCTCAGGGAATTCGAGACTAGTAGATTACTTGTACTTACGACGACGAGCCGATGGGTTAGCAGCACAGCAGCGGTGTATGTGTGTGTGTAATATAGTTTTATATACATTTGTGTGCAGTAGATATAGGAGAAGCAGTTCCGACTTTGGTTTCATTCCGGGAAAAATGTACGTCCACGTTTGAATAGAGTATAGACGAGTGTGGAAGAAGAAGCAAAAGGTTGAAAAACGAGAAAGCAAAGGAAAAGTAGTTTGGTGATAGTCGTGAGCTGGTGGTAGAAAAGTGCCATGGAGGTTCACTCAGTTGACACAGAACCACACACACACTCGTACAATCCGTTTCACCCAAAAATCATTGATTTTCATTGCTATCCATTTATTGTGCGCTTTTCTTGCCTAGTAGCTCTCGCCTTTCTTGAGAGCACAAACTTGAGAGAGTCTCGAGAGTCTTTAAGAAAGGATCTGCACAATCTACAGGCATTCATTCCATCGTTCCTTTCAGAAATTCTATGGCTTTCTGTATAGGTATTTCTCATAAGCTCGAATATATCATGCTTCCAGAAATTCATTCATTCTCGCTCTCCTTGGGTTCCGTGAAACAATGGGTGTCAAATGCACATTGTCTTACAAAGTAAGAAATTAGACAGATTGGAGATTTTAGACAGCTAATCCATTTGCACACTCTCCAGCCTCCTCTTTGCTTTGTCCTGATGGAAATCTACTAATCTTTGGGGAACTTGGACTCCCTCAGAATTATTTTGAGCGAAGTTACATAACCTATGAATTTATAGATTATTTGGGATTTCCACGTCAGCAGGTGACAATTATGGAATTTTATGTACTGCAAACTGTGCAGATTGGGAATGGCTAGTTAAGAAACGATATTATAAGTTAGTCTTAGGGACTTATGGAGAAAGGTAAGAGAGAGAGAGTACAAACGTTGATAAGCAGTAATGGGAAACTAATAACTCTCTCACACACTCGTAGTAACTTATAATACGAGTACGAAAGGTAGTTTTTAGTATCCTCAAAGTAGGAAGGAAGTTGATTTCAGGTTTCGGCGTCTCTGCCCTAGTTTCTTCATTTTATTATGAAGTTGAGAAGACTCTGCCAGGAGAGATACGAACACGAAAGGGAAAACACGGAAAGTGGAATTTGGTGGTGGAGAAAGCAGACCCTGCGTTGTTGTCTTGTATTGATTAGGATCCACACCCGCTCCATACTTTCCCTTATGGTCTCTCCACACACACGTACACTTCTTATGTGCTTTCTCATCCCCACCACCACCACCACCATCACCACCATTGCCACTACTACCTCTCCTACCAATCAACAGCAATTGTTACATATATAGATAGATATTATATAATATGTAGGTGCCGGTTTTTGAGCTCTCTCTCTCTCTCTCTCTCTCTCTCCGTCGTCTCTCTCTCTCCTAATCTAATAACAAAACAAGCACACAAGTCACTCGGTGGAACACACCCACTCCATCATTCCTAAAATAACATACGCTTCTTCTACTCCTGCTTACCTAACTCTTTAGACTAGCAGCAGCAGCAGAACACTGCTCTCTCCTAGACTCAGAGAGAGAGACGCGAGATAAAAATATGATGTGGCCGTCTCTCACTTTTTTGACGTGGAAAAATACTCTCCACTTAACTTCATCTAGGTTATCTCTCTCGCTAGAGAAATGTTGTGTCGTGTCTTGTGTATACACGTACATGTCTAATGCTGCGGAGTGAGGAATAATTTATGTCCCTCCCTACCAAACGCTGTTTTGATTTTGGCCAGGATAAGTCCAGAAATATTTGGAATTTCTCGTTTATTTCATAACTGGATGAAGTTAGGCTCTACTGGAAATTCGTACCACGGAAGAATAATATTCTCCTTGATGTACAAGATACACACATATGATATATAGATAGAAGATCAGAGGAAAAGTTAACTGTACAAATTATAATTCAGCAGAACTTTTAGAGATATACCATTCCTTTAACATAATTTAGCTTGATATGTCTGAAGAGAGACTGTTTATCTCAATCGATGACTTACACACACACAAAAAGGTTATCTCGGTTAACCTCTTTTGACTCAGAGAGTTTATTAGAAAAGGAATCAATTACGTATTTGTGCCGGCTGAAGCAGGGATCATCATCAGCATGACATCAAGTCGTTTAGTCGGTGCATTTTGCATTATTATTATTGCCTATATCTCATACGTGAATGTATAGCAGACTTTTATATGTATTTATAAGTAGCAATAGCAGCAGTGTGGCTATTACTTTCCGTTTCATTTATTCAATAATAATATAAGAAAGAGAGAGTAAGTAATAATAATAATATGAGTGTATATATATACTCTGAATGTTGTGAAATGAGACGAGAGTTGTATCATTTTGTGGTGATTTTGCACTTCCATTTATGCACCGTTAGGTTGGAATTGGATGGAGTAAATATGGAAAGTAGTCTAATATAATATCGGACAAAGTGAATTATTGAGGATGAGTAAGCAGGAAAGTTGAGGAATAATAATGTGTAAGTACACTCGTTGTTGTTGCGAAAAGAGTAGGAAATATGTAGAAAAGAGTACAGGAAAAGATGATCGCGAGGTTCTTATTATTACGGTTCTCGCGCGTATCTTTATCCAGTAATATTGAATATATAAAGACAACACAAGAGGCAGTTTGTATCGTTACAAATGATGTTCATCCAAATTGACATCGCCCTCTCCTTGTCATCTTTTTATATTTTCCACTTGGCGAACTTAAGTTCTACTGACGTCTCGGGGGATTTGTAACTTGTAATGTAAAGTCTGAAACTGAACCGAAACACACACACACACACACAACGCGCAAGAGTGAAAGAGATTTCGCAAAAAAAAATTAGATGAATCATAAGCGACGGAACGGATGTCAATTCTAGTGAATGACATTATATCTTATTCCATTTAGATTCTTAGAATATGAAGGACGAGTGTGCGCGCAATTCAGCTTGAAATCTGAGGATATTATTTAGGAAACGATAAAAATGAATATGTTTTTCTAAGAGATTGAATACTATGAGAGGAGATCGAGTGCTATATTACGCATTGATTGGTGCAGTATATTGCAATAGAAATAGTTTTACTCTCATATTACATGCACCCCTTAAACGCAGACATGCAATAAAAAGAATATTAAAGTTGGCTTTGAATTTAATACGTTTCATTGATTCAGTCATATGGGGCTTTATTTTACACCGAGTACTTTTTATCTTTATCATTGAGAGTGAAATCCCAATGAAGATTTAATAGGAAAGCATCAGGTGTACAATTCAAGTGTAGAATAAAAAGTGTCTTCAAATTCACATAATAATTGCATGTACCTCTGTTCTGTACTATTACTGGTGGCGGTTGAAGGTTGTTAGTAATCTGCATGTGATATCTCATCTGTGTCGAGCAAATACAACTGATAAGACAACTTTCGATATGACATATATGGGGAAGTCTGACTCTCATCTGACTCTATCGCTAATATTATAAAGCAATAATATATGATTTGCAAAACTCCTGAAAATCAAAATTACAATGATGAAGATGATAATGATATTTCCATGTGTGTGCTCCATTCTAGTTTAGCAATTTAATTAGAGGTGTACGGTCGAACGAAGAATGTGAGATGAAGCAGATGAAGTGTAAAGTGTATTATGCAAGAACACACTTGCCATATTTATTCGGTTAATTGCCAATGCAAAAATCTAGAGTGGAAAGAACGCTTTTTAATTTCCTAGGTAGGTAGTTGGTGGTACTCTTGATGAAGCATCCACGTGGATTGAGTAGAACACAAATATAATATATAATAATTGTAGAGAATATCCTTCCCGTGGATTTTGAAGTTATATTCCATGTCCTTGTATGATGAGTCTTTATGGGCAGATTTCTTTCCGTCATAATGAGGCCTTAGTATTTGATTAGAGGTGCATAAATAAATTTTCGTACTTCGAGCAGACTTGCGGATATTCTCGTGTGTCTGTGCTTACCTGAAGAAATGTGTCTGAGAGTTTGCGAGTTATCAAGTGCTAAATGCACGATCAGATAGAATAATATTCCTGTAGAGTTAATTTATTCATCGGAATTTCATATTCTACATCACACACACACACACACACACTCTCTCTCTCTCTCTCTATCTCTAGGTGGAAATTTCAATGCTTAAAGTTTAAGTACATACATATATATCTGTATGTTTAAGTCCAGAAAGGTGTTTATCACATCGCGCATGAAATTAAATAATGAGATGAGATGAAAGTTGAAAAATTAGGTATGTGGGGTGTACAGACATTTGATTATGGTTGTGAGCAGACGAGAGTCACAATATGAAGGATAATGGATTATGAATTTTTTATTAAAGTGATAACAACCGAGTTTTTGTGTGAGATAGGCAGTTAGCACTGGATAAGAGTACTAAGGAGAGAATAAGGATCGAAGAGCAGGAGCAAAAGCGTCACAAGTTTTATACATGCTAACTATTATTGTAGTTAGTTAGTTAAAGTAGTATTGAGAGTAGGTCTGTGTGTCCCACACCCATATCTTCTTTTATAATACAGGCTGAGGTTTAATGTGATTCAGGACGATGGATTCATTTATCATTTAGTCAGTCAGTGTCAGAGGGGCATTGGTGGCAGAAGTGGCTTCGCTCAGAGAGACAGTGTGGATTGTTGGTTCGTCTGAAGCCGGTTTTACTTTCTCATCTTCTTCTTCTTCTTCGTGAATTCTAGTCTATATAAAATTCGTTTTAATACTTACACAAACGGGGATCTCATGGAGTGAATTTTTACTGATTTGGAAGATTTTGTAAGTGTATTTTTGATCTTCACGTGTACATCATCATTTCTGTGGTATATCGTTTTTAAGAGCTATTTCAAAACTAATGATTGTGAATGACAAGGGAAAATTTATTCCTAACAAGTAGTTATAACTCTTCTTCGAATATTGAATTGTAATTTTCACCGATATCGCGCAGTCACTCATCATCATATCAGTCTCAGTCTCATACATTCAAATTCCCTTTTGAAGGAATTTACTCTCTTTGATTTCAAATCACGTTTCAGTTAATTCTAATTTTAGAAAAATATTCCTCACAGGATGAAACTTTAAGAATGGTTGAACGCTCAATGGAGCACGTGTGTACAAAATCTCATTCAATCTCAATTGGTTTCATAATTGCTTTGAACCCATTTTCATATCTTGAAGTGTATGAATAAGAGCTCCCTTCTATTTCTGATTTCATCAAAAACCCTGTTGGTCTCAAACAGATTATTGCCATTGCCTCAACTGCGACTTTCAAAGGAAATCTCGCTCACCTGTTATATGAGTTTAGCCGAAGGGAAGGTGTGTCCCTTTCATGTATACTTGAATATACGTAGAACCTACATAATATTAATAATATATATAGATATATTCACGGAGGGAGTTTAATACATGTATAGCTCCAGCCCTACACCTGAAATATAATGTATACGTTTGTATCCAGCCTAGGGACACAGATACAATAGCCAACGAAGCATATAATATAAGAACGACAGGTGCATAAATATATAATGCAATCATCTCTATAGTATATAGACACACAGTGGAATATTTTAATCCTGATAGTCGCTTAAAAGAGTAGTGGTCCAGTAGTGGTCGTAAGGGTTAAGGAAAATTTTTTTGTGAACAAGTCAAACAACTCATAACAAAGTTTATCATTCTCTCTGAAAGACTCACTGAAAGAGTAGCAGAGAGAGAGAGAGGCTAATACTTATTATATAACGGACACATTAAGAGATTAGTCTCTGTGTGTTTGTTAATGACGAGTGAAAGTCTAAAGGTAAATGTTCATTTTGTCTTTAATGCGAGGTTCTTCTCTGTAGAGATCATATTTAATTACTACTTGTAATATTTAGATATTAAGAGTTAGACAATTTGCATAAAATGCATTTTAGTAACTAGTTATTTCTAGAATCTAAATATAAGATAGGCTAAACTGTGTCCAGTGTATTAGCTCTGGTGTATGAGTAGAATGTAGTTTAGTAAGTGTTGAACTCTCTCTGTGTGTGTGTACAACATATTCAAAGTTCAATGATAACGTACTTTAAATAATCTAGTAGTTGATAGTTAAGAGTCCCGTTCTAATTTAGAAAGAAATAGTACAAGTCTCACAACAGTTCGCTGAGTTCGTGTTAGAGTTCTGAGTCTAGTGACATTGTAATAAAAAGTACCCGTGTGGTACTTATGTGTGAATTAATATTATCATCTTTTGCAAAGGACAAGTCTATGTACAAGTGTCTCAAAACTTGGAACAAATAGCAAAATAGCTGAGCTGTGAGTTTGATGCTCACTTTATTATTGTAACGTGCGTCATTTAATCCTATAACCAGTTTGAGTGAGTGAGATAGAGTGAGTGTGTTTGAATTTTGAATGTGTGTTTGAATGCGAGTGAGAATGATAAGCACGAATAATTTGTTGTGTGGAGTTTCATGAGTTGAAAGGATTGATGGAATGGTTCGAAAATGGGTTTATAAAAATAGTTATTGACTCCCTGTCCCTTAATTAACTCTTTGACGGTCTCATCTGATCTCTTTGTGTGATACAATTTGAAAGCGCAACTAAATCGTTAAATGTGATGTCATGCTTTTGGGAATGCTAATGAATTGTGTAATTTTTAACTTTTTTCAGTATTGAAACCGGTTGCTGGGTGGTTCATTGATAGATTGAATGTTGTGCAGCCCGTTTGTTCATCTCCACCTCGTCATCGAGAAACTTCACTTCCATACAACTAATAATTATATTTATCGACAAGTGTCTCCTCCTCCTCCTACTTATAATATAACTGAACTCATCGAAACCTCCACCACCAGCTGACTTCAAGCCAGTTTTGACTCCTCCACCCCTCTCAACTTTTATTCTTCTCATTAAAGTTATTTAAAGACCATTTGTACTGTGCCACTTTAATACTTTCTCAGGGAAAGCAATATGGTAAGTTCTTTCCAACCACTTTAACTTCATAACATTATTCCTTCTCTGGATTACTATGTCACACACACACACACACACGGAGTCCATATATGACTCTGTGTGTGAAATATATGTGAGCACCCAAAAAGATATGCCATCAAAGTCATTCAAGTATCCCAAGTTTTGCAAGCTACACATAAAATGATTTATGGAAGCTTGTAATAAAAGTCATTTGAAACTCTCGTCATAAAGCAACTATACAACTTTCAAGAGATAAAGTTAGAGTACTTATTATTAGGAACCACCGAACTATGTGCTTAACTTGCAGTTTGTCCGTGTATCACTCACTCTCCTTCATATATACGGGAATTGCAAGTTCAAGAGATGAATTAACTTGTTGTGCAATGATATAGGAGATACAAAGTCTACAAAAATCCAAACTCTGTGCATTCATTATCAAACAATGTATATATTTCATATATACCTCAATTATATATCCCATTGTTCTTTGCATGATATGGTGATTCCGATTTCGCAATTCCCCTTTCCACGTTTTTATTAAATGCAAGATTATAACCATCACTCTCTTTCAATATTCCGCATTTCAAATAATATATCGTTTAAACTTGTTCATTTGCGAGTGATTTGTCGGAATGCTCTTATCCATTCCTGCTCCCTTCCTATCTGCTTACCATGATTTTTATTTTTTACTGCGCTTATCTCAAATTGGATTGAGAAGTGGACTAGATCACGAGAGGCACTTTTGCATATACTTATAGATATAATATGAACTGTGTTCCATATGTATATACTACTTTGTAGGTACTATATATACGGGCTTGAGCCGTCCGTTGAACTTATCTGAACTAGTAACCTTTAACCTTTGAATCAATGAAACTTATAAAAAATGTTCAGCAAAGAGTTCCTCGAATTTTTCGTACAAACAATTTGTGCGTCACGTTAAAACTATTTGCATACTAGGAATAAAAAAGTTAGAAGAGTCTATTACAGCAGTGTATAATGTTTCACTGGAATTCTTTCTCGAGTCTTTTTTCACCCCGACTTTTCTTGGCTGAGGAATCCAAACGTACAACTTGATGTTAGATTCTCCTTGTAGTCTTACAACTTAA
>Ga0194135_10001109_pt1 | contig 15782 bp, 10 predicted proteins | sample LitLau_LLRF_2013_FD_134024 | JGI IMG/M metagenome (GOLD analysis project Ga0194135, IMG submission 134024) | Freshwater sediment microbial communities in response to fracking from North America - Little Laurel Run_MetaG_LLRF_2013 (version 2) | ecosystem: Environmental > Aquatic > Freshwater >...
CTAATGGAGCTTACTAAACAATTTTAACTGGTTAGGCTTATTGCAACAACTTAAGACGATGTACATTAGAGTACTTGTTATTTGTGTTCACAAGTGTACAGTGTACACTGCACTATTTTTCTAGAAGGCTACTTAACTGTGATCCGAAATCCACAAACAATTCTATAAAGTTGTTGTTGACGAGACTCATCGTTACTTAATTAGAGACCGATTGTGTGGTTTGGAAGGTAATTAAAGTTGTAAAGGTTGTTGATGTGTTCCTTTCAAGAAGGCGTCAAGTTATTATCTGGATGTATTTTACAATGACAGAGAATGACACACACAACACAACAGTCAATAGTATATACAACATCTATACATGCAATGCAGTTTCCCTGTTGCTCAGTCTTGTTGTTTCTCGCAATATATTAAAAGTGTGAGAGTCAAGAGCAGTTGACGTTTACAATTACTAAAAAATCGTATTTAGTGTGTGTGAGGATAAAAACACTTATGGCTACCAGTTAAAATGTCAGAAGCCCGTCATTAAAATAAAATATTGCTGAACACAAAGAGAGTCAACCCATCAGATAATTATGTGTCTCTTGTATCCTTTCCTTCGTCAATGATTCCTCATTCAGCTATTAAGTCGCGAGAGACTCGTAAGCAACAAAGTTCGAAGCTGAAAACTCTCGACAAGCTATCGATGAGGGAAAATATCCAAACCTTCCCATTTTAAGCCTCTGACTGAGCAATTGAAAAATGTGCCCACCTTTTATATTATTATACTCCACTTTCCTCTCTGGATTCTTTTCCAATTTTGCATTTCTCTGTTTACGTGAGCTCAACAAAATGAAAAATACAAAAATACAAAAATACACATAAAGCTCAAATACATTTTGAGCCAACAAACGTGAGCTGCTTTCTCACTAATTGCCAACGTTTTTCATACGCATTTTTATCAAGGAATGATTGGTTATTTATTTGTAAGTGAAGCGTAATAATAAATAGTTTCCGCACGACACGATTTGTATTATTCACCTTCAGGTTCAAGAAATCTGACATTGAGTTCACGTCGTCAGGTGAGTTCGTTGTGTGTGTAATAGGGAAGTTCATTAGGGAAAAGGAAGTTAGACTGGATTTAGAGTAATTTGATGTCAGATCAGTTTCAGTTGTTTGAGAAGTTTGTGTGACATCTTGAAGAAGAACTGCTGCTGCAATTGTTTATTGGGTCACTCACTTCGTCTTGCTCTTTCATCTTCTCTAAAAGACTGAGTAGCTCAAAGAAGTCAACTTTTTCTTCTTTGAAGTCTTGAAAAAACTCTAGTCTGACTGTGACCTCTCAGGAGGGAATACTTTGTGCAATGCGATTACACAGACATTAAGAGATCTTAATGAATGCGCTTAATTTCCCAATTAGAAAAATTCGTGGCCAAAATCGTGTACCCGAACCAGTTTCGTTGTCTTCTCTAAAAGTAATTAGAAACTGTTGGAAACATTTTTGATGATTCGTTTTATTGACTTTCATCTCTTGATAAAATCCTCGTAAAGACAAGATGACAACTTTTAAGAAGACGAAGAGGTTGCAATTAACAAAGAAATAGTCAATAAATGACTGTACACACTTGGACTTCATATGTAAAGATATTGAGACACCTTTAATATTTCTGCTCGAAATAATTATCTTCTATCATCATTGCTTTTAGTGATTTGTGGTGTTTCCGGTTAAACTCCTCGCGATAAGTGCAATCTTAACTTTGTGTTCTAATTGACACTATACTTAATGTATTATTGAATTTATAAACCTATTTACTATTTTCATTGAAGACTTCCAAATGTTAATTGACTTTGGTGTTACCCCATCATCATCAGCCAATCTTATATTACTACTACAATGTGATCATTATCTTGTCCTCGTCACGAATAAAAAGACACGGGAAGATGTTCCCTTAATGATTACTGCCATCCCATTACCGCCACCACTAATGGCACACGAATAACCTCATTGATTGAGATTTAATGCACAAAACAGAATACAAATGAATCTCTTTAGTTAAATAAAAAGCTACCCATAATTATAAAATACACTTCGTTCTAATGCAAAGACAATTAAGAGAGTAAATTAAGTGTTAAAGCAATTCGTTTTAGCTGTTCTTGGTATTGAACTAATTTCAAGTAAATAATTGACGATTTACAAATAACAAATGGTCTACACGGGAGTTATTTATGATAACACAAAATCCCACAAGCTTTTTACGTTTTTACTTACTTTCTTAAGTCGACTCAATTAATCTACATGACATGCCTTACAAGTTAAGTTTAAAACTAGTAAATCTTTCTCAATTTAAGTTAAACCCAACTTGCAAAGCTGCATTTCAATGCGGAGTTTGGAAAAATAGAATTGAAATGGAGCCAAAGATCACTTTGTACAGGCAGAATATTCTGGTCTCCGATTTAGTGCAATTAATTAAAGTTTTTCACGTTTCATGCGGCAAAACGTCAAAGCAAATTATCCTCCTAAACTTCTAACTGTATCCTGATGGGAGTTTGAATAGAGTCGTGCACAAATAATTTTTATTAAGTATACTCGCGGATCTTCAATTTTTATTCCTCCAATAAAGGAAAGATTAAGGAAGGAAATTAATTTCATCTGCTAGACATATCGATGGCATACACTGTGTTCAATGCTTGGCTCTTGAAATCCATCTTCATGAGAACGCTGTTTTAGATAATCACATGTGTGTGCATTTTGCATATTTGCATTTTAGTAACAATAAACTATAAAGTGTTGTTGAGTAAGGTAGTGACAATCTGTCTTTCGTTTCACTTCTTAAAGACCATATTCCTGTCTAAAGTCCGTAAAACCTGATATAATCCATAATGACGAGGATTTATTGTATCCTAACGATCCTGATGGATTTCGTTGTGTCCAAATACCAAAATATTGCATCCGTTTCAATCAATTCACAATTGTGGTTCCTAACAACTTTACCATAAAAATATCCGCGTTGACTGCTACAAAACTGACTTGACCAGGATTTAAACATTTGTGCACATAGTTTATTGATCGCCCACGACTTATTTATGACACTCTGGCATTTTTCTGCTCTAAGGTTACTCTTCACTTTGTGCTCAATGTCATCAAGCCACTCACACTCAATCATGACCAAAGAGTAGAAGAATCCAAACAGGATTCTGAGTACAATGAAGTGCATCTTATTCAATCAAAACTCTGGGAGATTTATTTCCAAACACAGTTTACATGTAAAAGTGCAAATTATGCCTCTAATTCCTTATAACTTGTATCATCTCATTTAAAAGGTGATGATGAAGTTTATTTTACATCTTGGCACTTTCAAACCATTTATTGTTACTTGAGAGGGTTGCCACATAGCAGGAGTCTTGTGCTAGAATGTTGCCCGTCTACTGACCATACGTGTATAGGTCCAATCATAGCGGAAGATGCATTTTTAAATGTCTTCTAAAATAGCTGTCGTAACTGCTTTATTGACCCTCACTAGAATTTTTAACCACTGCACTAATGCAAGTTTCATTTTTAATATCGGTGTGCCTAAAACGTTTAAAAGCTGGCTGGATTTTTATCAATTGGATTTTGCACATTCATTTTTATTCGGCCACGGTAATCTTACGGTCGTTTTATGATCTTGCTCATGACAATACTTGATTGTACATTGTTCCTCACAGCGTAAAAGTCTTGACAAAAGACTAAATTAGCGGGGATGTTCCATTGCACCCGAAACTCTTTTAAAAACAAACAAGCCCCGTCATCAGTTTCCCACAATTACTAACAGATACATTGCAGTGCACAACAATAAATTTAAATCACGCAACCAGCTTACTACGCGATTAACTCTTACAGTTGACCTTTATTTCTCCAGGCATGAATTATAATGCGAATCAAGCTTAAACTGTGTATATAGTAGTACCAGTCTCTTCTGACATGCCACCCTAGCAGCATTTGGTCTCGGGCCAACGAATCTTCCCAAGTTTTCTTAGGAATTGTCTCGGGAAATATCAAATACCAAATGTATTAAGCAGTATTATGCATATTTTGTTGCGTGTGAGCAAATATTTCGTAAGTGAAAGGATGATGATGAGTCTGTCGGGTATAAAAATTCGGCTTGTTTAAAACTAAACTCGCTTTATATTAGACTATTGTGTGTTTTAGATTTAGTGATGGTTCTTGCTTTCTTGGTATGGTTCCTACACTACGTTGAAATTGATATATTGATAGCTTAGCTATCAATTACTCATTATAATTATGATGTTTAGATTCATTCATGTGTACATTACAAGTAAAAACTCATATATAACGATGAACCACCTTTGCGTGAGGGATGAATAACTCTTTTATTCAATCCGGAGGAACTCCACAAGTGATAATTTCACTTATTAACTATCTCTCCTATCTTCTGCTTTAACGAACTACGGAGGAGTGAACAAAATGATTCCTAACTATGGAATAAAAATCACACATATCGTTAGCGCAGTCTTTGTAGACTTCGTGGGATTCGGAACAACGAACAGTCGCAGTGAAGGATAAAAATAAAAATTTAGCTTCAATTTTAATTATTGGTTCAGACAAATTACTAGTTAGCAAATATTGTATATACTTTCATACACTTTCGCGTGTGTGTGGCGTGGCAGCAGAAAGGAAGTTTGTCAAGTTTGAAATCGCAAACTCTGGAGAGATAATAAGCAGAGTGTATGTTTCAAAACTGCAGAATCCAAATGGCTAGATGTCTTTGGCAGCATCTGAGAGGCGAGCAATCCCATCAATTCCACTTTGTACACATGTATATAAAGTTTAATTCAACTATTAAAAAGTACGAGAGAGATGGATGAAGTGAGATGGATATAAAATAATATATAGGTAATAATGTTGCTTCTCTCAGAAGGTGTCTGTCTGCGTATCTCGACTCTCTGCGATACATTGCATTCGTATATAGTTAGTTAAGAGCGAGGAGGTAGGAAGAAGCAAGCTTCATCATTTGTTGTAACTTGTAAGAAGAAGAAGTTGGTGTGGTTGGTAGTAGTTAGTGATCCTATCGCATTAGACGAATCCTTACTTTGAATGTGTGGACCTTTGAGAAGCAACTCTGAACCTGGTTTCAGTGTACTTCGTTACTTTGCCTCATCATCACAAGCAGTGTAGAATCATTCGCATCAACCAACAACAACCCTTTCGGTACGAATCTTTTTCCAACCCCTTTTCTGTCTTTTTACACGCTGCTCCTGCAAGCAACAAGTTAACACTGACAGTAAAGAAAAAGGGAAAGAAGATCCTTAAGGATCTCCGTAAAGTGTGAGTCTCCTTGTTCATCCCAGTCCTTAAAGTCCTCTCGCCGTGATAAGAACACTTCCAGCCTTCTCCGTGTGTGGGTACTCTTTTAAATCTCTCTCCAGACCCAGACTTTTTACATTGACGACTTGGTCCGTAGTAAAAACCCATTTCCCTCAATGGTATGGTTTCAATTACGCGAAAAACAACACAATTTTTTAAAATTTCTCACCTCTATAAAATTACTCGGAGAAAGCAAACTAAAGAATAAAGGTGAAATGCGCAGCGCATTTTGTGCATCAAACTTTGAATGCATAATCAACCACGTGAAAGTCCTCCTGACTTTAAAAAAGCTACAAAGACTTGCATTGTTACCCTCAGAGGGAGGCCTATAACTGGACAAAAGTGATTGTGTGTGGTGTGTGTGTCCAATCGGTTTTGTAATAAAACGGAAGGCAATAATCAACCTGAACAGATCATCTCCAAACAAAAATCACAGAGAGTGAGAGACTATTCGTCATTCATTCACTTTTGTTGTTGTCGGAAAAAGGCGTGTGGAACTTTTGGCTGCGGTGTTTTGTATTGTGTTCTCATAAGTGACATGACAAGCATCTCTATTGAAGTATAAAGAACTCCTTCATACTATAAAAGATCTCAAGTTGTGTAAAACCCATTTGTATATGTTATTGATTTCACTTTGTACAATGGATTTTGACCGGGACAACATTAGCGAATAATCTTTTTGCTCTGATTACTCAACGTGTCAACAACAACATGATCAGCATGTTGGTTAAAATGTAAGTACACACAAAGTTAATAGTTTTCAAGGAATCTAAATGTATATCAGAGAGATAACCAACCAGCTCAGTGAGGTTTCTCTTATTGCCCATATTATCTACCTTTCGTGCAATAATATACTCGTTATACACTAAGGTGAGTGTATATTGTATGTGTGTATTAAGAATTAACCAATTAACGTGTCATAAAAGGAAACGCTCATAGTGAATCAAGTAACGATACGGTTTTTCCGTAGCTGCATCAGATGAACGATAAATGGCTTAATTAACTTTTGCTTTAGAGTTTAATTACTCCGTGTACAACTTAAGTAATGTTGAGCTACACAAAAGTAAACGAAATATTACCAGCTCAGACTGGACACATATTACTCGTTTGAGGTTTTGCATATCACCTTACACAAAATATAAAATAAAGTTTATTAGACATGCGATGAAAAGAAGCAATTCGGACGAAATGGTTCATAAATAAGGCAGAAAACGGTAACCTACAATACAACAAGATTATATGCTGCTGGGCAGAAGAAGAAGAAACTTCACCAGGCAATTATCATTTTAATGCACAAGGAGCAGCAGCATCAGCAGCAGTGAAACAAATCTTAAATCTTTTGGTCTGATATGCTTATTTCAAACCCACTACAGGATAACTTACAACAGGTCACAATAATTTAATTTAAATGAGCTCCTCGTCGTCTTCTTTGTTGTAACGTAATATGTTCACTTTTATCTCCCTTACAAAGGAGGAGAGAGAGAGAGATTTCACAGACAGATTAATAAATCAGACAAATACACATTTTTCTCTTTATAATTGCTCTGCTTTGATAACAATTATTATTTCATTCTAACCCTTGTGTGCAGTTTTACTTCTTGTTAATGACAGCCAGAACGAATAGTAAATCACACTCAGGGAAACCACGATAAAGATTAGGAGAAGAAATGGTTTGCTTTTAGTATATGAATCAGATTAGTTAGATCGTACTAATCAACACAGTCACATATAGTTATGAAGCGTTTAGAGTCAATTCATAATTTACTATAAAAATGCGGAAGGCAATTTGTTTTTGTTTAAAAGACATCTTGTGAAATAAACAAGTAGCATATTTGTGCATTTTTGTTCGCAATAATAAAAAAGATAAAAAGATGTGCGGAGAGATAATGCCACACGGGTTTGTGTGTATGGGGAATTCTTGAAAGAAGTTGAACAAGAAGAGTGTCAAGAGATGATGTCACTTATTCTTCCTCAGTCAGAGATTACAAATGCAGTTTGTTAATGTGTGCTCTCTATTTTTCCACCATAAAGATATGTTTACGAGGTGGCAGTAGCTCAAAGCCAGTGTGTGACTTATGAGCTACAGATAAAGTCCATTAAGCTAACTTTCTTATCTCATTTATCTCATTAAATCTCAAATGGAAAGATATTTTATTTAAGTGACCCTACAGATTCGATTGTTAGATATTAAGTTGCATTCAACAGAGTTTCTCACTCACTCTTAAGTCGTCAGAGTTGTCCACATGATTCCAACCTAAGAAATTTAATTAAGTGTGAATAGGTGAAGATTGTGCACCTTCTTGTACTGCACACACACACACACACACGCACAGATCCCAATCAAATGCATTTGAGCATTTCTTAAAATGCGTCTCCTGAAACTTTGAAGTCGGTATGTTTCACAGTTTCATTTCTCTCGCTTTCCTCCGTGTCATAAATAAATCCCTGAGGAGATTACGATTGAACGACAACTCCCATCCAATATATACGTGAGAGCGTGAGTGTGTATATTTGGGTAAAAGTAAAGTTTTAGGTGAGACAAAATGAAAAGCACACAACAAGAGCGCAAGACTAGGTGAACTAATAAAAACTGGGTGGATCAGTCACATTAAAAGACTTAATGCAACGCGTTAAGGGTGGGTTTATTGCTTAAAACATTTCAGAAACACACACACACGGGCTATTAAGAAGAGTGTGCAACCCGAGGTTTTCAGTTTTAGGGATCTTTTAATTTACTCTATTGGATTTTTCATGACGTTCCATAAACTTTAGTTTATACTCTCTCTCTCCCGTTGTTGTGTATTTAAACACTAGGTCACTTTCTCAGATTGGTTTTATTTTAATGATGACATTTACGGGTGAGCAAAGGGCGCAGCAGCAATGTAATAATATTCTCGCTCTAAAATAAAACTAACTATCCTGTTATTTTTACTTAGGTAATTGAGGAACTATTATTGTTGAAGTCACTTTAAATTGTAGCTGATCTTCTAGACAACCTTGCTAGTGTAACTTGTAACATATCTCGATCTGTCAAGGATCCTAACGGGCTAAAAATGATGCACTTTTTTCTTTTCTCTCTCTATCAAATGAATCGCAAGTCTTAAAAAATCTATGAAGCGCAATAAGCTTGTTTTGTTTCGACAAAAAATTGGCTACAAGAAATAAAGACCTTCGTCAATTGATCTTAATGATGATTTTCATTACAGTGAGCGAGTTATAATGAGTTGTCTTCAAAAAAGAAAACCCATTTAAAATTCATTTTTCTAGTCTACGAGTATATTTTTTGACTTATTAGTTTCGTAACCGCTATTCCACTTGTCAAAATCAAACACTGACTATACAGAGTCCAAATGCAAAATCTGTAATCCAATTTACAAGATTCTTTGTTAATTCTCATGGCATTAGATGCATCGTCGTTCGTTTGAACAAAGTTGTTCGTCTTGTTCGGTAAATTAAGTGGGCTCATGTACTTCTCGCTCATACTCGATTATTACTCTGCGTGGAAGATATGAGAGATTTGTTTCTATACCGAGTAACAAAAAAGTTGGCAGAGCCAGATTTATTCTGTCCAACACACACACACACACACAATATCATTAAGTAAGACGATAATCATAACAATAAAAGGGAGCATGCAGGGAGCAGACAAGATGCTGAACCGAAGAATAATAATAATGTGTAAAACCCAATAATCATTCTTGTTTTAAGAGTCATTTCAATTTTATCTTTTTATCCCAGCTCTATATACTTATTTCGCTCTCCGTGTTTTTTATTGCATATTAACAAATCTTTTCCTCCTTTAGATTCCCACTGATCGCTAACATTCTCCTTAGTTGCGTTATTGCAAGACAATGTAGAGTTCGATTGACGCAGGGAAAACAAAGCGAGTCTCATTGATTGTACTCAATAGCGTTGTCTTAAGTAGCGTTGAAGATGACTTTGACGACGAGTTGGTTTTCCCATACATTACGACCCTCGATAATTGAAAAAGATTGAATTTGAAAACAACACTTACTTTTTAATGTGTAAAATTTTTCTAAGGAAGCGAAGTAGGTTAGGTATCAGCTAATCAAACAATCAAACTGATAGAACTAGTAGATAAGAGCGACACTTATCCAGATGGCCCAAAAAGACTTGTGTTTCTTTACGTGTCTTTTCTCTGAAGAAGAAGCAGAACACCTTGAAACATCTCCGAATTTGTTACAAATGACTTTAACAATAGGTTCGAACATTCAATTTATTATCTCAAGTGTTTTAATTCAATTCATAGAACACCTTGTGGGTAAAAGTAACATGTGCTAAGTATTTAACCATATCCAGAGATACGTATTTCTTGTTGATGGGGGTTCATTTCCAATACAAATAGTATAGTCAGGTTATTATACATTTTAAACTGAGTCTCGTGAGGGCCTGGTCATAAATAAGAATTTTTAAAAACATATTTTATCACCGTAAGCTCTAGAGTGTATGAAGAAGGGTAATGTGCCCAGCGTTATTTCGACTTTCCAGAGTCATTTGGTGGGTCATTTGTTCTCTGCCAGATATAAAATGCTTTCCTCTTCTTTCCTTTTCTCCCTCAAGCCAGTCAAATGGAGTAAATCAACTGAGCGCTCATTTTTAGACACAAACTGCCCAGGTATGCGAAGGATATAAATGACAAGAAGAAACATCCTCGTATATTCTGGATACATACAATACATTAATGGTTCACCTCCGAGTGTTTGTCGGTAGTTGTTTCATGTGGCTATTAAAACTGAACAAGAACTATCAGCAGAAGAAGAAAGACTCAAAAATTATCTTACGAATTCCTTCTCCATTATAAAGAAATGCATTTTTACTTCTTCAGCGTATTTTTCGTTGTTCTTTCTCACGGTGACAACAGCTAGTCCAAAATAAAACAGCGAATAGGAAGTATGTACAGACTTGAGATATACTTGAGACTTCCAGACTTGAGACACTTTTTCACCGAAACGAAGTCAGAATGTGTGGAGAATGTGATGGATCACTCGAGGCTCCCTTATTAAGGTCTTATCTATCGATAGTCCTTACCAGAAGAATGACATATCGCTTTCATATACATTTCCCTTATATTCTTTCTCACACAAGTTTTATATCATTTCTCTAACATATTGTACTCTCTTTCTGTCACTAAGACTAATGGCTTTCAGAGTAAATTGTGATGTTATCTGGGTCAGGGGCTCCCTTTTTGCTCCTCAATAATCCGACAACCCGACTACTACTATACTTCTTCTGCTTTCCTCTACCAACTCAACTTGAATCAAACATTAACTTTATATGCGTACCAAACAGCCCTGAGTCTTGAGACCTTGTCTTCACACAAAAATAATTGGATAAATAGGAATCCAATTTAATACGCGATATGCTCCTGAATAAAAGAATCAAAGTCTGAAGGTCTAATGAGAACGAAAGGTGATGATGATGGCTCAAAAGAGTGCATTGTGTAAGTTGTCTCCCTAATTAATTGAAGTCATATTTTACTGACGAGTAATTTGACTCCTCTAATTTGAAGAGTAAGTGTTCCTGTCAAATGATACACATGGTATAAGCTGACCGTACGGACGAACCAAAAGAATACTTAATGATCAATGTCACAGCAGAAATCTTGTGATTAATCCAATCCAAACCATTCAACCATTCTGAAAAGGTTTCAGTGTCATCATCGTTCATTCAAAGTTTCAAACATCTCTTGACTTTTTATTCTCTTTACCTTTGCGCACAACTGCGTGTATGTGTTTTATCAAGATTCATGAAATTATGAAATGGTCATTGTACGTAAAAAACCTTAAAATCATTACATAAAATCGCTATTACATCAAACCAAAGTCAACTCTCTCTCTCTCTCTCTCTCTCTCTCTCTCTCTGCTGTGATGGTAGTTAATGATAAAGAAAGATGATATGTGGCACCGGCAAACCCAAAGTCAACTCTAACAAATCTGTAAAATAATCCCTCTTGAAAACTCCTCTGCAGCAACAGAAGCAGAGTTTCATTAAAGAGGCAGATTAACTCATGTTTTCTACAATAATAATAAAGCTTCATTTGAACGAAGGTTTGACTTTTTCAAGAAGCTCACATTCTCTAGTCAACATATCAGACATTCGGAAATGTTGATTGTAAAAGACTTTAGATAAACCTACTTGATGTGAGCAGTGAAAGAACTTCCACTTTGTATCTGTTTGTGTGTGAGGAGACTTACATTAATTTTAATAAATGAGCAACATGATTTTCTCCCACAGTAATGAAATGAAAATTCGCATAAATAAAATTCCTTTGAATGGAGCGTCTAATATTTCATGCGAGTTATAAATTGCTCTGTAACGTAAGAATTTTGTTGTACAAAAAGGATGATTTAGGAACAGAGTACACGAGGTACACGGTAGGACGGTAGTGCTAATGGATAGAAGTGTGTAAAGCTAATGGAAAGAGATGGGAAGGAATGTCTGAAAGTCTGAATGTGTGAATTTGTTATTGCCAAGAGAGAGAGAGAGAGTTGATAGCTTGTTTGTATATGTTTTGCGTAGGAAAGCACATCTCAAAATCTCAAGTTAGTTAGTCAGGAAAAATAAAGTTAATGAGCTGTCGCAGTCTTTGTGGCAGTTAACAAACAGCAATTTAGAATTTACGCTAAAGCCAACATGTCTGTAACATTAAACCGAACAAGATGAAATGGTGATGACCTTTTGGCCTGAAGATTAATAACACCCCATTAATCCACATGCATTATGTTCTACATGACAAATAAAAGATTGTGACACTTTTTCATAATTTACAAATCACTATATTAAATCAACAAATTCTAATAAACGTAACGTTTTTTGGATTTGTTTCAGGAAACCTGGCGTAGACGATATGACCAATCAAGCTGTCATGAATCCACGGTAAGCACTTTATACTCTCTGAAATGTTAAATGTTTCTGTACATTAAGATTTATTGCTTGCTTTCTTGTTTATTATTACCCATTTCCTCAAAAGATTATAAAGATATATAAAAAATATTTTTCTGCATAGCAATTCAGCAAAACATTTACCAAAACATTTTTGTTTCATAATGTCTTGCTTGCTTCAAGGCATCCTTATACATATTCTTATCTAAGCTCTGTGCATTTAGTCAGAGAACAATCCGAAATTGCATTTGTACATGCAAAAACAAAAAGCAGATTAATGTAATCCATACGCGGGGAGTTGTAGAGCAAGTTATTCCGATAAGACAAAAACATATTTATACTTTTGTACGCGATGTTGAGAGAGGAGGGTTGAAACTGTCTTCACTTACTTACCACGAGAGAGAGGTTAAGAGCGTAAAATCGATATGTGTCTGAAAGTATTCTTGCTCAGTAAAAAGGATCCGCCCCCAGAGGCAAAGGAGAGCATGCAAGAGCTTCTCACCTTACGAGACGAAGAAATGCTTAAGAAAGAAGACTCGATGTAAAGAAAGAGGAGAGAGAATGCAACGTGCATAAAAAGAGTTTCACCTAAATACAACATTAGTCGTGGGAGGATACACGGCCCTTTTCCCATCAAATGGAATGATCAAAATCAAAATTACACTCAAACCCATTCCGTCCTCTCTTGCCTTAATGTCCTGCGCCATTTCCAAGCATATTAGTATTTATATTAACAACGGAGAAAACTGCAAGGCCTCCTTCCTTTCTTTCGTGCTGGGGAAAGAAGATATTTTTAAGATATTTCCTACAAGAGTGTGGTTTCTTCCTAGATAGAGAGAGAGAGAGAGAGAGAGTAAAGTTCTCGGATGTTGTAAAAGATCTTGCACCAAATATATAATATTAAAACATGTATATTATATATATATTAAAGTATATTGGTCTTACGTAAGTTACGATTCTCGGCTCGTGTCTATACTAGTGAACCAACCAGACCAATTTAAATTCAGCCGTCGTACACAATGCTTTCAAATAAAACTACTTCTCTCTTCTTCTTCTCCTTCTTCAAGTTCATTCATCCGTTTTTGAATGAATCGAATGTATTTCTTCTCCGCTTGACGGGCATTTTACTCTTTTTCAGCCTTAAAAATTGTTTGTTGGAAAAGCATTTTCTAGTTTCCCCGTCATCGTTTGACGTTGCATGAAAAGTTGCCCAAGTCTGAATGTAAAACTCAGTTAAAGAAGATTCCCAAATCTGCATACTTCGCAAAAGGTCTGAAAGTTATACTAATTATCTCTTGATGATTTAAATTTGTATTGTTCTCCTTATCGAGTTCATTAACAAAAGTGATTTCGCAAGCTTCAGAAACCTCAGAATGTGTGAATGGATATGACCTAATCCGAAAACTCACGCACACACACACACAACACGTAACACAAGGCCGTTGAAGGCTGCAAGCAGGACTTGAATTTTAACCAACTTTTTCTATCTGATTTGACCCATTCTGTATTCACATCTCATCTCAGGTCCAGTGACTCCAGCCAACCAACAGACAGACCTATATACCTTATATATATATACTTAAATGATAAACCTCATCACGTACTACTCATACACACACACACACAAGACTTTCATTTGGAATGCTTTATTGCTATTAAGCCCTCTGTAAGTGCAGTTGGCATTCAGTGTGGGTGCACTTTGTGCATTCTTCACCCTCTTCGATCTCGTTTACTTCATCATAATCCTACATGACCAACCGTATACTCACTAGTTAGGTGTTTTTGTTATCAAGGGACTCTGTGTTACCAAAACCCGTTTTCGGTTGCACTTCTCTTTAATGTAAACCTTACGTGATCGCTCGTAGCCATATAAAACATACACAAGTCAATATAGGCTACCCACTGCTTATTTCTTACAGGGTTGAAACTTTTTTGGCCTGACCTAACTGAATTAAAATGTACAATTGAAGTTTTCATCTTTCAGTCCAACTTTTTTAGAAGTAGTTTAAAGGCTCATAAGACGGAATTACATTGGTTGGCTCAATGATATAGCTCCCATTTAGAATTAAAGCATAGCATGCGTAGTTTCCAAATAGAACACAAAATTCTCCAAAGGATCATGCAGAAAGATTAGGTAGACGTTGTAGAAAGAAGAATAAGTTGATGATGAATAGTAGTCTGTTCGAATGTGCCTTTATCATGTTCATCAAAAAATGACTCGCTGACTTGAAAAACTGAAAAGGGAGCAGCGCATTTCACTTTGACTCCTCATTAGACATAATTAATGGCACTGGTTAGACAAACTGATAGACACGATGGTTTTCCCCAAAACTCTTTTAATGACGACGGCAAGTTCCATATCTTATATCATGAGTAAAGGATTTTCTACGTTTCTTTCTGGCAAATCTGATCCAAGAAATCTTTTGTTGTTCTTCCCTGTTCATCGTAACTTATTTAAACACTAGAGAACTTATTATATAAATTATGTGAGTCGACCAGCCATGTGTAAAATATCTTATTACACGGCTTTTATAATTAAGCTTAATGCATTTCACGTATTAAGGAAGACTATATACTATGTGCATTAGTAGAGTACTTGTTATTGTTATAGTTGGTGTAGTTGTGCTCCTCAAAATGATGTCATAATTCTTAAAGTTATCTTTGTCTTCATCGTACATAAAGGATTTTTAAATTAAGTGATCCGCTAAGTCTGTTTCCTTAAATTAGTTGAGTTATTTTTCATTGCTACTAACTTCTAGCACTATAACTATCAAGCGTAGTCTAGTGTGGATTGAAGCGTGGACGTTTATCTGCGAATATGATTTGTTGTATATAACCCCAACCACGTTAATAGTTGTTGTTGTACAGTTTACGATGAAAACAGAAAGAACTATATAGAAGAGTGACGGAGAGTCAAGATTCGTAATATTAATTGTTCCTCTGACATTTCGGCCTTTTTCATGTGAAGACAAGTGATCTCTGAGAACAATCAAAAGTCAAATCCATCAGACCAAACGTCCTACACACAACCCGAACTCTGTCACATTCATTAATCCTACAGAGAGTCCTTTTGACTTTCGACATTATCGCAATGAGGACAGCATTCTTTTTGCAACTATGTACACGTACGTATTAGCCTTTGTAAGGGGAAAGCTGCAATCATGATAACGAATGACGAACAAGTAGTTAGGCTTTTATTTTAGACTGTGTACAAATGATAAATGATCTCATGACCCCGTGTACTTCGTTAGATAGGAATGTAGTACAGATCCGATGGCTTTTGCAAACGGAAAAGAATTCCCAAAAAATAACTTCTAAACATTGAATCGCTTAAACGAGCAATCATAGATCAAGTTAATCTAAAATTGCTTGTCTAAAGCCTAAACGACGTTTTATACCTCTCTGTACACTTTAGAGACACAATATTAGTTCCGTGATCGTTGTTACATGCATATATACTTTTTGAGTGCACAGTGTAAAGCATCATCATAAAAATGATTACGAGGAATCAACTAGCAGACTACTTGATTACAACGTA
>Ga0194135_10001110_pt1 | contig 15779 bp, 16 predicted proteins | sample LitLau_LLRF_2013_FD_134024 | JGI IMG/M metagenome (GOLD analysis project Ga0194135, IMG submission 134024) | Freshwater sediment microbial communities in response to fracking from North America - Little Laurel Run_MetaG_LLRF_2013 (version 2) | ecosystem: Environmental > Aquatic > Freshwater >...
ATAATTAACAAGTGGGATTAATCAACACGATGGGAAAATATTCCTCTCCATCAGTTTTGCTTTTGACTCCCTTATCAATATTACTTTTGTGGAGATTATCCTCCTCCTGGGGAGTATCAGGAAATTCAGTGTCGTTGAATGCGAGTGAAGCAATCGAAGAAATCACAGAGTGGAAATCAGAGTTCTTTATGTACGTAATGGAAACTACACCTTCACTTTGTTCGGAAGCTGAAGCTTCCTCTTCAAATGTGACACGTAAGCTGGTGTCAGTTCGAAAACTAATGGAATTATCTCCTGACGAGACACTAGCGAAGTTTGGAACTTTACACAATGTTAAAGTGTACAGTGCTCCTTTATTCTCAGAATTAAGTGGAGGAGTCTCGGTCATGTGTTCCTTAAAAGGTGAACAAGCTTGTGTTCAGGACAAATGTGTCAAGTGCAAAGAAATTGAACCAGAACTTACGAATAATAATAATATCCAAGTTATTTGTGAAGAAGCACTGAAACTGAATGAGATTTATAACAAAGGCTTAATGGAAATGGCTAGGGAGTCTAAGAAAACGGCTCAGCGCATACTAAAGATAAGACTGAAAGGCAGAGGGAAAAAATGTGAAGATAATTCGCTCCAGAATCAAGTGGAATTGGGAGCACAAGTTAATTTCTTTTTGGATAAAAGTGAAGAAGAAATTGTTAAGGGACGAGTGGAAGTTAGCGGAGATTTCCAAACGGGCATTGCTTGGAGGAACCGACTGAAGGAAATGGAAGAAGATGCTGGAGAAATGTGTTCGATGATCTCAAACGAGAAGTTGGTCTGCTTAGAAGGAATCTGCAAAGGCTGTGAAGATACTTCGGAAGAAATGAAGGAGATTTTAAATGAGTTGGGGTATTGTGAGACAGAATGGAGTAGAGAGGTCACAATTGTCACAAGTTCTGGAAGTGTTGGAATAGTATCAGGATGGATGGGGATTATGAACCTTGTTTTATTGGTAGTAGTTCTAACATAAAATTTTAATTGGTGGGGATCAAAGGTCAATCAATTGCATCATTTTTATAAATCGTTGAATTAATGTTGAATAAATGAAATTGTGATGAAGAGTGAGAAGCATCTTTAGTTTTAATTACTTACTATTTAAATATAGATCACAGCTTACAAGTTCGTTTTGTAATGTTTAATTGTCCAGTTGACAGAGCATGGCTACTCCTCGTTTAATCCAGTGAGTGGGATGTTCCTGAGTTGGAATGAGGAAAGGAAGGACATAATTCGTAGAATGTCCTGTGGTCGAAAGAGTTCCTCTTCGTTCAGAAGTTTTGTAAAGAGGACAGCGATATCTCCGACCTTCTTTTATTTCGTCTTTTCCTTTTGGTTGTAACCAAACTACGGGTAGAGCGTCCCATAAGATTTTGGGTTTCATTTCGGCAAGACAAGATCTGCAAAGAGGAATAAATAAATTAAATTAATAAGAACGGGGTCAATCGAGATTTAGGTGAAAGTGATAATAGTTATTGACGCACTCTTGTCTGTCCCAACGAGCACCGTCTAAAAAGAGTCCGTTGATGTAGGCACCATCAGGAGCACTTTTTGGCATTGTGTCCTTCTGAAGGAACGTGAAATCAAATCCTAGTTTGTCGATTGGAATGACGTACTTTCTGGCGTAGTTTTGCATAACTCCAGTAAGGAAAGCTTGGGTGAAGAAGAACCCGGATACCCAGAAGGTTGGAGGCTTTTCGGTGTCATACCAAGTCTATTAATTACATGGGAGATATTCATCAATTCACATTTAATTCATTTATAATCGGTAAGAACATTTGCTACATCGACAGGAAAAATCTATAGGGCCTTATAATTTACCTGGAGAAACTTGAGTCTGGCTAGAAAGTCATTTATATAAGAACCAAGTGGTTTGAGACTTGGGTAGGAGACTTTCGCCCACATAGCAGGAATCTTTCCATTCATTAAAGAAACAGCCAAAGTCTCGAGATCGAGTGACATGAGAACAAGACCCTTGATAGCTTTCTGAATATCAATTAAACTTTGTCTAATCCTCCTTAGCAGTTTATTGAATCTTTCCATCTCCTGAACCAACACGGTGTTCATAGATTCTCCATAAGTAGTAGGAAACTTGTTTAGAGCCAATTCCAGATTGAAATTGTTTGGGAGTTTTGCTAAAATATCTGCAGCAATGTCAGCCAATTTAGAATCGAATTTTTCTCCACCTCCTCCAGCTTGTTCTTGAGTGAGCAAAACTGCATCCAGGAGTTGACGGGTTTCCTTAAGTTCTCTGCTCATGTCGACATTATCGTGCATTCCAAAAATCTCTGGTTTTTGTGAAGGAGGAAGCTTTCCAATGAACTCTATTACTTCTTCGTAAACAACGCCTTCAGGAACATAATAAGTTCCAGACGGAGAGAATTTATATTTCCTCTGAGTTAGCATTTGTGGATTGCAGAAATCAGCTAAAATTGTGTTGAGTGTTCTTCTATCCCAATCATCGGTAACTCGACCTCCGTAATTGCATTCTCCAGTTAAATAGGTAATAGCTTCAAAAGGAACTTCAGTATATTCATTTAAGTAGTTTTGTAACTGTAGAACAGAGATCCGAAGGTCACTCTCATTGAACTGGTAAGGAATATTAAATCCTAGTGGTCCGAACTTTCTCCTCTCTTGAATGACCGCATGAAAGAAACAAAGTCCGTAGAGGAGTTTAGCAAATGGGGTGTCTTTTTCGGGACATCCATTGTAAAAGTCTGGATTGCTTATTGGATCTGAAGAGAATGATTGAAGAAGATTTTGCTTAAGTCCTGTGGGTGGTTCGTTAATCATTTTAACACTTGTTTGGAGAATTGTGACAGGAAATGTTGGGGAAGGATAGGAAGTAAGCCAGAGACGAAACGTGGGATTGATTCTTGTTGTGGGCATGTCTTCGCAGATTTTGTCCAAGGCTGGCATCCAAGAAGCAGCCAAGTGGCAATTTTGTAAAGCAACCCAAGTTCCATCTTCGAATGCTTTTAATATCATTTCCTTAGCTATTGGTCCTTGTCCTTGACCCAAACTAATTGCTTCGAATTTGTCCCCACCAAATCCCATGTCTTCGGCAAATTTCAAAAGAGCCATCATTGGATCTGCTCCAGGAGAAAGGATGAACACGAGAGGAGTCAAGAAGTTAGAGTCGTTGTAGGATTTGGCCAAGTCGAAAGGAGGAGGAGTGACAAAATTCGGTCCGAGATTTGTGCTAACAAAGGAGATGACCATTGGGACAATTTTGTCTGGACGGATACACCGGATGACGAGCATCTTCTCAAATTCGGAGAGAGTTTTAAGCCATGGTTGAGGGAAAGGCTGGAGATGTGGCTCTTGGTGTTGGTAAATGGACTCCCATTTTTTGATATTTGAGGTAAAGTCGTTGAGGAAGTTTTTGAAGACTGGAGATAAGTCGACCATTCGACAAAGTTCGTCCCATGCTTGTTTAGGTAGCCAAGATGGAGCTGGATTGGCGAGTTTGTTTTCAAGACCGACGCCTCCCGTAAGGAGGAATTTGAATTGAGAACGTTCTAATTTATTTTGAGAGAGGAGAATTGAGACGCAAAGGACGAAGGAAAAGAGGAGCTTGTCTTTCTCAAAGAGACTTCGACATACGTTGTTGTATAAACTGAGGGTGAAATGGTCGCTGAGGTTCTTGAGACGTTGGTCGAGATTTTTACTCTTTTCACTGGAAAGGAAAGAAAGAAAAAGAAAAGTTAGATTGGTTTGAATGGAGGAAGGAATTAGACTTACTCTGGACGTTGTTTCCACAAAGGTTCAACTTTGTTCCTTTTTTAAGTATGCATGAAATACATAGAGAAATGCCTTGGAAGATAGCGAAAGCTACTTTTGTATGCAGGTGATAAAATGGATAATTATAATTAGTTCATTAATTAATTAATTATTACCTGTGTTCGATTGACATCATGAAAAGATTGACGAACCAATTAAGACTGTATTGATACATGGGATCAATATTGGGAAGTTCGGTGAGAGAAAAGAACAAGACACTTGTATAACGAGCGATGGGACGGTAACCAGCTCGACTTTTGTTAATTAGTTTTTCTGTCTCTTGAGCAATGCTTTGCTTTTCGGTTATGTCGTTTGAGATTTGTTTACTCGAGTCGAGAATTTCAATTGCAGTTTCATCTTCTAAAATATTCCCTTCGGATTTACTGAGAGTGTTGAGAATGTTGTCTTCAACTTCTTTAAGGGCTTTTGTATTGGCTGCAGTTTGTTGGATGAGTTGTTGCCGTTCTTCTTCGAGTTCTGGACGTTCTTTTGCTACCACAATTCCCAAAAGTTGGTCTTCGAGACCTTCGAGGGTTATCATGAAGTTTAGAAGGAGAACTTTTGTAGATACTTCAGGGAGATAATGAGGATTCCTTAGTTTTGTGGTTATATAGAACCGGAAGTCAGGGTTGAATTCAACAATAATGTCTCCTAAACGAATCATATCTACTCCGCCTTGTTTGAAGGTTTTCTTGTCGAGAATTGGTTGAAGGGAAGGGTCTAAATCTTCTCCGACGTTTTCCAATAACATTGGAATTCCTTGGCCAACGCATTGTTCCATCTTCCTCATGAAATCAGAGTCTGAGATTTTTACTATGCGGAGTTTATTCTCTTTTTCTGTGGCTTTAAGCCATTTGTTGGCTTGGCCTTGAGGGTCGATCATTAAGCCGTATCGGCGAGCACTTTCAGTCATTACGGCGTTGTCGATTGAAAAGGAGTCTTTGGGGAGACCGTGGAGACACCATTGTTGGATGTTTATTGGGGAGCCTAGTGTTTTAGATAGGGAAAAGTCTTGAGAACATTTGATTCCTAGGCTTGTGACGAAATCTACCCATTCGGCGACACAGGTTGTTCGGAATGCAGCGGTGTAGGGGCCCAAGTAAGCTATGAAAGCGGATGCGATAAGAACGTCAGCTCCTAAGTTGTCGTATTGGACTTGTAAGTCTTCGGCAGTTAGAATCCAACGATCTCTTTCTCCACCGAGTCCACCTTAAAGAATAATGATAATTGAGTTTGGTAATTTATTATATTACTTGTGTGAGGAATGGAATTATAAATTTTGTGGCATTTATACCAATAAGCTTCTCAGCACGTTCCAATTTTTGCTGGCAAAGATTAACTTCAGCTTCCAATTTGAGTTTCTTTTCGTTAGTTGTGTTGAATTGTTCTTTTAATGCCCCTAATTTTGCTTCCAGAGCTTCAATTTCCTCACGTTTCGCGTTAAGAAGAGCCAAAGTGTTTCTGAGTTTTTCTTCTGCTTCATTTAATTTTGCTCTTTTTGGAGCGACTACCTTTGCCACTTGGTCGTAGCTTTCCATAGCTAAAATCCATTTACACAAACCTTCAGCAGCACTTGAAGCTTTAGCGACTTTGCTTGGCTTAAATAATTCTTGATTCATAAAGTTCTTTCGAATTTCATTCATCGTTTGGACTGGAATGTTGTCTTTGTCGTAGTCGTGAAGGTTCTGGAGGAAGTTGAAGTCTGCGAGGAGTTTTTTACTAGGACCCCAGAAATCCATCACTTGCTTTCCTTCAGAGTCTCTGATCTTCTCTGGTTTTACTTGCATCATAACGCAAACGGCAGCCATCACAAGTTTTACTGCTGGGGGTGGATTTTTCATACTTTTCACTAGGACAATGTCAGCAGGTTTCAGGGTGTCCAATGCTTTTAAAGCCTCTGAGAACGCAAGTTAAGGTTAAGTTGAGCTATTATCTCAATAAAGTGCTTTTTGTGGAAGTAATTTATACTTACTCTCTAGCTGAGGCAACGCTGACGCAAGATCGCCCATACAATCCGCTTTAATTGCTGTGGCTTCTTCAGCTTGGACATGAGCAACTGCTTCGTCTTCCTTGACAAGTTCAGATTTTATTTCTACTTCCTTCGACTCCTTCTCAATAACTTCAATCATGGCTTGGGTAACTTTCGCAGCTTCCATAAGTTGAGGCTGCAGGGCTATCAATTCTTTCTTCATAACTGCAATCTTGAATCGAAATAATATTCCGATTAATAAACTAATTAAAGTTTATAAATTATCTTAATCAAAAGTAATTACTTCTCCTGCAGCAAACGCCAATTTTTCTAAGCCACCTAGATATCTCAACTTGGCATTCATAATTTCATCCTTCTTCCCTTGAATAACTTGCTTAAAGGTCAAGATAAGTTCCAAATACGAAGCTGGAGTAACGTACACGTGCCTTCCTAATTCATCTTCGAATTTCTTCGCCAAAGTCTCTGCTTTCATGTGGAAAAACTTGCAAATAGAAACTGCACCTTTTCTCAAGTCTGCTGGGATGTCAATTCCTTCTAAGCTTTTGCGGGCAACTTTTTCCAGAGCATTTTCCGGCCACAAAGTCAACCAATCGACGGTACAGCAATTGATAAGTGAAGGAAATATTCGCAGTCTGTTCCTAAAAGCGTCTCCAACCGGACTCATTGCTAGTACAACATGGAGATTCGCTTTAACTCGGTCAACAAAGAAGTTATAAAGGGCCAGAGGACTTGCTTCGATCTTCTTTCCCAAATCTTTCGCAGCAGCTTGCATCTTTTCCATGATTTCTCCTTTTTCATCAGCCTGGAATAAATTAGGGACATCTCCAGTGTTCAAAATCATGTTGATATCTTCAACAAAATTCTCATCTTTGATTTGATTATCAGAAAATAAGAAGACAGTTTGTTTCCCAAAGTTTCCAGCGAGTTTCAAAAGTCGTTTCATATCTTCCTTCCACTCGTTCATGCCGTATTGCTTTCCTATTTCAATTTGCATTACATCATAGCCAGCCATGAAGGTACTGAGCTTAGTGAGACTTTGCCTTCCTGTTCCTCCAATTCCAATGAGTAATGCATGGCCACTGTCTTGCTTAAGAACACGAGCGATTCTGGAAATATGTTCGATTGCGAATTCAAATAGCACTAGGTGCATTTGGTTCTTGGAAACTGAATTGTATTCTTTCAAATATCCTTCCATGATATCTGAGATTTTTTCCAGTTCCGTTATTTCATCGTACACTCTTGGGTCTGCTTTGGGATCCATGTAATCTCCAAACATGAGATTTCTCATATCTGCGTCCGTAACGGTTTTTCCATCACCCAAATGTCCAAGTAGTTTGGGAACATCAGTTTTAAAACACTCGAGAGTTGTTGCAGACATTAATTGGAAGAATTTAACCCGATCTTTTTCATCAACAAGTCTGTCATAAAAGACACGATAGACTTCATGAACCCATAGACGCATTAGTTTTGGAGGTTCCTTAAGATGGGTTGGTGGAACGAGAAGAAGTCCACGAACAACTCGGGAGAAATCACGAACATTAAACATATAATGAGACTTTGCAGGTGTCGGGAGGAATTGAGCCATAGCAGATTTGTATGTTTGTAAAGTAGCGACAACCATTTGTCTAGCCCATCGGACAATTTCCCCTTCATAGTCTTTGGAGAAATGCCAGTCGATAATTGCAGTGAATATCTTGCGAAGAGTGTTGTCATCAAATGCATCGATAGCTAGGATACTCAAGTGTCGAATCATTCTTGAGGTAACCTCATTTCTTCCGCCTCCAGGAGGTCCCATTGCTCCAACAAAGATCATGTCGATCAAGTAAATGGGAGAGGTATCTTTTTTGTCGTACCAATTTCCGTGATCGATCCATTGTCTCAGAAGTTCAATTGGGGGCTGTGCTCCGTAGATTTCCTTTTGGGGCATGCTCAAATCATCCACGAAGAGGATGCATTTTTTTCCAGGTGGGGGGCCGTAAGTGCCTTTTCCACGGCGAAACAGTTTACTCATTATAAGGTCCTGGGTTTGTCCAGCGGTAGTTCGGGCAATGAAGTTCATGGCATTGGGGAGCCATTTATCTCGACTAAGTCCCATGAGGTAGTTCAGGGTTATCACACTTTTTCCTGTTCCAGTTGGACCGACGAACAATTGGGGAATGTTGTTTTTCAAGTAGATTTTTAAGAAGTAGGTTTGTCTTGCAGTTTCATCCGTGGGGATTATAAGCTCGTTGACATTTGCTTGGGGATCTAGCTTGAGTAATTCCCTGTCTACGGTATCGATCCATCCGACCCATTGGTTAGTTCGGGAGTCACAAATGTAATCAAAGACTATACCCTTTTCAGGGAAAAGTTGGTTTTTACTTAAAGAGAAGGAATCAGGACGAGGAGACTCTTGGTTGTTTCCCAGAAGGAGTTGACGATAAAAGACGTCGAATTTTTCACGGCTTTCTTGAGTCAGAGTTGAACCGAGACTCCAAACTATACAAAATATGAACGAGTACTGAAGCCAAATTGTATTTTGGTTTGCTTCGTCATCTTTTCCAGATTCTCCCTTAAGGATTGAGGAATAAAGACGGATCATTGTTTGGACAAGGTGAAGTTCCGACGTCGGAATGAAGACTTTGCAATTGTGCCTAATAAATTCGAGTGAAGGTGGAACAATCCATTCGAAAAAGTCGTTAATTAGTGTGACCTGTTCTGGAGTGCAAGTTGTGGGGATTCCTTTCTTCAGGTAGGAGTCTTTGAGAGGTCTCCAGCCAAGTTGTTTTGGTTCGAGGTAAATCATTCCACAACGAGAAACTGTGGCTGGAGAAGCTTGTTCTAAATCTGCAGGTTCGAACATCATGTTCATTTGGTTAGTCATTTGAATAATTTCTCCAGACATGAGACAAAGTTTTTTGTTGTCGTCGAGAACGGTGTTCATGTTTTCGATCCAAACGGCGTCAACAGGACCGTCGAAAACTATCCACTTTCTGTCGTCGTTATTAGCAGAGGCTTGTTCACGGAAAGCTGTGGCTAGAACGCCATCAGACCATTCGTGACTTACAGGATCGAATTGACCGTAGAGTTGACCCATGGTAATTGCCTTAGGGTTGATTATCTTGTAGACGACTTTATTTTCTATGAATCCTCCAGGTTTTTCATTTTCTATTATTGTTAGGGCTGCAGCGAGAGATTGATAAGCACAAGTTTTTCCTCCTAAAGGTTCTCCAACGACCATGAGACCGTGACGGACTAAAATCATTTCGTAGACTTGGAGGGTTTTTTCTATAAAGAATGGAGTGGGTTGAAGATTCCTGGATTCGCAAACGGTTTTCAGAGTGGCGATAAGAGCGTCCAAGTCTGGTTTGAGGAGTTTTACTCCAGGGAAGAGATCGGAGATGATTCCATTGAAGAGAGGGATGTCTTGGGCTAAGAATTTGGGGAGATTTACGTCGTTAATTGCCTTCAGGACTAACATTGGCTCGTCATCGTTGGGATATTTTAGTTTGAGGTTCCCTGCGGCAGTTAATACGGATTTTACAGCTCGCATTCCGTAATCGTAATGGTGTTGAGAGGAAAGTTGTTCGGAGCAGAGTTTGTACGTATCGACGATTTTTCCAGCTAAACTTCTGGCATCTACAAAGCCCATTGAGTATAAAGATATTTCACCAATCAAAGCGTAATCGGGAACCATCATGGCTACGGTTCGGAAAAGGACTTTCAAGTTGTCTGGAAGTTCACTACGACCTGCGTAACCGGGCTATAAAAAGGATGAAAAAGAGGCTTATTACATGAAATTATACTTCACAGATATACTTACAATTAATATAATTAAGTTATAATTAATTACGTTCATTGTAATGCAAACATAGCAAGAAGGATTCAGCCCAAGTTCAGTTCCTTCAAAGACAAATCTGTCTACTTTAGCTTGAACAGCTCGCATAATGCAAAGAATCTGTTGAGCAATCACACTCAATACTTCCAATTCGATTCGATTGAATTCGTCGAAACAAGCCCAAGCTCCACAGCAAGCGAGTCCTTTGAAAAACTATGTGATAATGTGATATTTTAAATCAAAAAATACTATTAGCAATTAGAAGATAGTCTGTATAGTTTAATATATATTATTAATTATTTAGTTATAGTACTTTGCCCATAGCGATGTAATCTAAACCATCAGAGCAATTGAATACGACACATTGAACTGCAATGGCTTTTGCAAGATCTTTTGTAGTCTCCGTTTTTCCTGTTCCGGCAGGTCCCTCAGGAGCTCCATTGAGATGGAGATTGTACGCTCCAATGAGAATTCGATAACATCTGTCCGTTAAGGGAGTGATCACAAGACGAGGTGAATTCCCAAGATACTCGTAAGCATAAGCAATGTGAGCGTTTACGATTCGAACCATGACTTTGAAGTCTTCGTAGTAGTACCTAATTAATTAAGTTTTACTTGGTTATTATTGGATTAAAATTAATTAAGTAGAAATTAAAACCTCAATTGGGCTAGCCACTTAAAGTCTCCATCGTCTTTTACTCCAGCGTTGATCATTTCAGCGACAACGTCTCTGGCATGGACATCAATGGTCACTAAAGCTCCAAGTGTAGTTCGAGCTTGCTTGGATAATTTTCCTCTAACTAATGCAACGATATCGTTCAGATGAGTCTACACAAAAGGACATTTCAATCGAACTTAATAGAATGATTTCTTTTGTAATATTCACAATGTTACATTGGATTTCTCGAGGTAAGTCTGAAGTCCATTGGCACTTGCAAGAGCCCTGTGGACCTCTTGAGTCCAGTAAACTTGTGACACACAAAGAACAACTTGTCCAGGCCACTTGAGAACCCATTCAGCTCTCGGTGTGTGAAAATACGCGTCCTTCGACGCAGTTACAACGTCGACAAGCGATCTGATCATCATTTCTTCTACAGCTAAAAGCCATTTTTCGACACATCCTTTGGCTTCGACAGTGTCGACAGGTCGAGAGAACATAACACGCTCTCCTTCTGAGCTCATCATTCCGTGGATAACAAGCTCCGCATCCAAATGAAGACCTGAGATTCCTTCAAAGCATTTCTTGAGATGGGGTTGAACTCTATTGGGGTCTTTCGTTTCGGCGAGAATCTCGAGCATTTCGTCATTACTAAGGAAAAAGAAACGAGGGAAGAAGAGACGTTTCTTCTCCAGGTAAGCGTTGAGGCCTCGAATGACTTTGTCCAGGAGAGCTGTTAGCTCAAGGAGCTTTTCGTAGAGTCCAGGTTTACTTGCAGTTTCAACTGCGTTCATTTGAGCTCCAAGTTCTCCCATGATTTGTCTCCAGACTGCGTCGACTTTCTTGAAGAGTCGCCCTTCTTCAGGCATTTGAGCTTGGATATCTTCTGAGGAGAAGACGGGTTCCAAGTACATCCAATTGGCTTGGACTTTCAGCCATTCGTCGAGAGTTGTTTGGGCTCGAAGTAGCGCGTCTTCCCAAGCTTTGACTTTTTCTGTTTGGGAGAAAAAAAGAGCGAATTGCTTTTTAGGTGGTTTTAGTTTGCCTTAAAGGGGGATTTATTCATATGGATTTTTTACCTTCGTGAGGTTTAACGAAAGGAGAGCCTTTCATGGTTTGAGTCTTTTGGATGTGATCGTCTAATAGGATTTGCACGTCGTCCACAGATGCCAAGATCTTCGTCGGAGTTTCTCTGTAGGTTTTAAAAAAAATTAAAATTTAGTGAGTAGTAAAACAAAGCCAGCAATGCCATTTTACTAAATAGTAGTAAAGTTACTTGTATGGAATTGTGTTGAGATGGGTAGTTTCCCATTCGGCCTGCATTTTTCCAACAGCTTGTTCCAATCCGTATTCTTTGCTAGCGGCTGTGCTGACTCCTTCGAATTGAGTCATGTAAGGTTCCAATCCCATGACGAGTAGTTTTCTCAAGCTTGTTCCAGTTGTAGGGGCGACATCGAATCCACAGAGTTCTGACATCATTTCCCAATGCCTAGCTTTTAATGCAGGATTGCATAGGATTTCGATTGTAGGAAGGTATGTCTGCAATTAATGGTGAAAAGTGGCTTTAAAAAGTTTGAACTATTAAAATATGAGGGTTTTTATATCGTAAGTTTCCACTTACTCGGAATAGTTTCAAACTTTCTAATGCCGTATTGCATATTACAAGAGGTGGAGGAACTTCAGTAAGGTTATCCTCGTCGTAAAGAAGGCTTATCGGAATGTGTTTCTCCTTTGCTTCCCTCTCTTTTTGAGCTTTGATTCTGCTCTCAAAGAGCTTTTGTAATTTGTACAGATCTCTGGAGAATAATATGGAGATAGTTAAAATAGAACACGAACAATCGAAGAAAGTATTGTGATTACTTGAAATATTCATCTGTTTCGAAATCTATTTTCTCAGCCTCTAATCTGAAGTCTCCGTCCATATATTTCTTTTCTGCTTTCTGCCACTTGTAAACTATCGTGAATAGTTTAGAGAATGGGTCAAAGTTTGCCTGGAATGATTGTGTAAACAAATGATTTATATTAATTATTTCATAATAAAAGTTTTAGAATAACTATTTGCTATTTTAGTGTAGAAACAGTTTCACCATAATCTCTTGCATATCTGGAAAATAGCTTAATGTAAACTTGAATAAAGTTTCTTCTCCGTTAATCCAATCAATCTGTTTCTGAAGGACATCCACTCGCTTTCTGATGTACTTCAAATCCTGAGAAACACATACGTTTCGTACGTCAAAAATTAAGTTATTATTGTAGAGGCGATGACTTGAGGAAGTTAACTTACATCGCAATACTTTCCTACTTGACTATAATCTCCGTACCGTCCAAAATCATCCCGAACTCTACGCAAAGTTTTCTTCAAGTCTTTCTTAATCTGCTCAATGGCTTCAGCGAGTTTTTCTTCGAATTCCACTTTCTTATCTTCAATCATCTGTGCATATGAAACACAATTAACTTCTGCTGTGTACCATAAACACATCAACACATCATTAAGGAGCAATGTTACGCAACAAGCGAGCAACGAATTAAAAGGAAAAAATGCACTATTAGCATTAAAAACTCTGACAATTCGAAATACTTTACGGGTTCGACTTGGAAGAAGTTCCAAAGGAACATTTCCGGCTGCATTTCCATTCGAGAGATGACACAAATATTTTGTGAACAGTTTGGAGTCATGGGATGATAATAATACGACAGGGAACTTATCAAAAAGCAATTCCCAACTTACAATGGAACTCTTTTCGAACGCAGGTTGTATTTTGCGGTGCCAAGTATGAGCTAGGACGGTCATTTCTCTGTCTTCGGCACTCATCATTGTGTAGTCCATTATCGCGAAGAACATGCGAGTTCCTTCGGTGATGTCTTCCTTAAGCCAAAGCAAAAGTTGACCTCTCGCTTGATCGATATACTCTACCAATTCCATAAGCTCAGCAGTGGTTGCTGGTTCCTTCAAAAGTTTGTTTCGAATTTCCTCAAAACCTCGAATAATTCTGGAAAATTTCCAAAAAGCATTCATAATTTTAACTATTAATATAATTAGAAGTTTCTTTAAAAAGTTCTCACTTGTAATTTTGGTATCGAAAAGTATTCATCAAATGATCAGTAATGATATTCTGATGAAGTCGAACAGAATCCATGAGACCCATAATAACATCTTCATTGTTAATTCGAATTCTTCCTAGGAACTGGTTTTTGGGAATGCCATAAACTTGACTGGCAAAATCACGGAAGACATCGATTTCCTTTACACCTTCGTAGAAATTGTGTTCATCTACGACAAAGTCTCTCACTTGGGCTTTCAACGATCCATCCAAAAGTGGTTTGAATTGCTCGTCTGTTTGATCAAAAAATTATCATGTACTCTTCTGATAAATAAGTGAAGTACTCTTTTGTGTCGTTGAATGGTAATTAGTTAATGAAAAGGTTACACAATTCTTCAACAGCTTTCTGAGGGCCCTCCAACCAGGATTGCATGACTGCGTGGACTCGAGTAGACACACGTTCCCAAAAGTCTGGAGAAAGAACTACTTTGTAGAACACGTTGATAGGTTTCCCACGATCATTTCGATTCCAAAATAATTCAGCTACGTCAGGAATCCCTTGGGCTACTGCCATGATCTGATGCAATACACAAAATAATTTGATTAAAAGTTGAGCTATTTATAATACAGTTAAAAGGAAATTAGGATAATCGTCTCGCATACTTCATCTGATATCTTTTTGAAGCAATACATACAATCTTCTGAGGAAGGATATACTGCGATACGACAACCGTCTTCCACTGAAGTGTCCAAGAGGATTTTAGGTAGACAGGTTTCGTAATTCTCATAAAGATGAACAATATTTTCAATGGACTCCATTGCCCAAGACAAAGCCTGCAAGAGGAAAAACACATTTGGAGATTGAGGTTCTTAATTGAAGTAATAAATATTTCTAGAATAGAAAAATATTTTACATTGCATGTGATAAGGTTGGAAGCACATTCCAACAAAAGATCTTGTTTGTCTTCAGAATAAGACTTGAGAGTATTTGGATTCTGATACATGGCAATCAATGTTTGGGAGAACGTCTTAAGTAGGTTTTCTCCATTAATTCTAATTTGATGACAGATCAGGTCTTTCAGTTCAAATGGTTTAATGTGACTTCCTGGATCAATTGAACTTCTAAAATGTAATTACAGAATGATATTTGTAATAATAATTACACAAAATATTACACAAAATGTCATATATAATAAGCGAACATTATGTCTGCCATGTCGAAAGGAGATTTGCATACGAACAATTCGCGCATTTTGAGAAATGTCTTGGCTATTAAAGGATGAAGAAGACGAAGGTCTCTGTGAATGATATGTCGATTGAACCTAAATGTATCCCACCATGGAGGGGGTCCGCTACTGAATCTGTAATTAATTAATTTACACAGGTTTACTTGATTATTATCAGTTAATGAATGGGATGTAGAATATTTAAGAAGGTTAAGCATAAAATTCTCACACTGGAAACTTAATGTCCAGCACATAAGGATTGACATAATCCGCATTAGGAACTACAACAAAGTTGAGGATTGTTTCGTGAAGAACGGATTCATATCTATCTCCCATGTCTTTTACGAGAGCTTTGAATAGCTCAGGGTGCTTGTCTTTCATCTTCTTTGAGACCAACTAAATGGGAAAATTAAACATCAATATTATTAGTGTAAAAGGAACATTGAAATAAAAGTTATAAATTGTGTCTCACATTAACGACTCTCTTTCTCCACAATTTGTGCATGGGAACGACAGGAGCAGAGCGAACACTGTCTCGTAAATACTCCACAAAGTCATCCTGAGTGAGGAAGTTTTCTACAGGTCCATGGTCATGGTCGCCTTTTGCAGCTTCAGCGGCTTTCTTTTTGTAGACAGCGTCTGCAACGTAGCTTTTGATTTTTTTTCCATGTCGTATGATGACTTGGTCGTCTAGTTTTTGTTTCTCTTGTTTGCCAAAATACTTCATAAGAGGGTGTTCTGGCCAAGGGTCGTACTTGAACTTTCCTATAGAGGGGACTGGGGGGAGGGTAAACATCTTTTCTCTTTGGGTGTCTGACCATGTCTTTTTTAACTTTGGTTGGGCGAGCTTTTGTTGAGAGATGGATAAGTCTGAAGTTGTCTCCAGTCTTGATTCGGACGGACATCGGGAGTCTGCTGACATTTTAAAGAACTTGCTTAAAAAAGAAACTTGTGTGATAAGAAGAATTTGTTTTGAAAGAGAGAAGGAATCTTTCAAAGTCGCAGGTGTTTTTCTTGGACACTTAGTTGAGTTGAGCAAGAGATTCCTTACGAGAAATATCGATAGACTTTCATAGTTTTGGTCCTTATGGAGACAATCGATTTAATAATTCACGTGTGTTGTCTCTGTTTCCTTCAATTCCTCTTTGGGTGGCTAGAATATAATAAATCCCGAGGAAGCAACTACATAGTATTATTATGAATATTATGGAACCGCAACTAATAACAAAATATAAC
>Ga0194135_10001111_pt1 | contig 15762 bp, 19 predicted proteins | sample LitLau_LLRF_2013_FD_134024 | JGI IMG/M metagenome (GOLD analysis project Ga0194135, IMG submission 134024) | Freshwater sediment microbial communities in response to fracking from North America - Little Laurel Run_MetaG_LLRF_2013 (version 2) | ecosystem: Environmental > Aquatic > Freshwater >...
CCTACTCACAGAGATCCATATTTGTATAATAACGGTCTAACATTTTGAACACGTAATAACGTCCGAGGGACTTTCATACTTTTTACACAGCAACAAGTTTTTTACAACCTGAAGGACTGATGCATCTGCTGAAAATTTTTTAACTGGTTTCTATCTATCGTTAACTTAATGCCTCTGGTGTATGTTGCCTAAATGATCGGTATGATCCAGAGATTTTATAACGCTATTGAGAATTCAATTTATATACTACAGCTAAAAATTTATTGCAAAATGTTTAAAGCAACTATATATTAAGGTTAATGCTTGGATCATGACTGGTACGTGACTTGGTGTTTTCATACGATATATTTACTATTTACGGTGAAAGTTAAATGTTTTTACATTGCGTGGATGATTATTCATAGTTTCACAAACGTCGGGCTTTATTAGAAACTCTAACTAAAATGTGTTGTGAATTTTAGTGTTATTTATGGAAATTATATTAAGCTGCTGTGTTTTAACTTCGTTCACCACTCTAAGCTGCTGTTTTTTCATTATCTTGTTGCAATAGACTTGGTTAAAAATAAATGTGGCATCTACCTAGTTTACAATGAAAGATATTATTTTAATAAAAACAAAATGAATATTAAAGAACAATTTGATGTCTTTATTTATTCTTGAACTCATCCAAACTGGACCCTTTTTGATCTCTACGAATAAGTTCGATACAAAGACTAAAGAAGATGACTGATTATTTAAAGTTTAAGGATAAAACTAACTAGTCTAGAATCTTAGACTTACATATCACAACCGACACATATTATGATTATCATACCATTAAAAGCTTCTAAAAATATACATCAAAACAGTGTAACCGACATAATGAAAAGATTAGTTACATGAATTATTATAATCTCTTGCATAATTCAATATCTTATTTCGGAACGGGTTCTTTTGTTTGGTTAGACAGATTGCGGTATATTATATTATGATCATGAACTTGAGCAAGTAGTAAGTAGACGAACTTTCGACTTCAAAGAGCAAACATGTTCAGAGGCTTAGGTGAAACTCGAACTGTGATTTTCTCTCCGGTTACTTTCTCCCCGTCAATTGTCAAATTGCCTCCTATTCCACCTTCTCTTGATATACTGAATTCTTTAACTGTAACATACTTGACACCTTCTACGTCTAAATGACTACCTAAAAATTTAAGACAAACCGTTTAGTTAAATTTATGTTTTACTAGCTATACCAATAAAATTTTAACTGTGTAGATTTTAACTCACCTTTGTCAATACTAATTAAGAACTGTGTAGATCGTGTTCTTCCGACATCGCCAGGAATGTAGATTAAATGAATAAGACCATCGTTTGCTTCAGCTTTAGGAGCAAATACTAAATCTGATCCTATATATGACTGACAAGCGGAATAAACACATACGAAATCGCTGTCAACAGTAACTCGGTCGGGAGAGTTGGAATCACCGTTATCATTGGATGTTGTTACATTTCCATTGATAGTATCTTGATTCTGCTGATTCCAAGGAATGTACGATAGGGTGGCTTTATAAGATCGCAACTTGATCAGTCGATAAAATGACCAAATGGTAAATCTAGATTCTCCGAGAGTTCGTAGGACTTCGCTTTCCACATCGATGTCTGCTAGAAGACCCCAGCCCACGGATAAGAAAGAGTAAATCTTTTTTGTGTCTAATTCAACCTCACACTAAAATTGAATGATACGGCTTGTCATATACAATTCTAAAACTTTAATTATTAAAGGGTAAATAGTCAAACACACCAGATTAACTTGGATTGATTTGCCCCTGGCTGCTGCCAAAGTTGTACTCAATACTGGATTCTTCAAGTAATCAGCCGCTTCTCCTGAGTACTCTGCGATAGATCGAGCAAGACCATTTCCAGATCCTCCGGCAATCACGCCGATCGGAATCTTAAAAGATATTCACAAATATTAGTATTCATCATAAAAATGCGTAAGTGTCATCAAAACTTTCATGATTTTTTCTTACATTGGAGACGCGATTAGAGTCAGCGCGACACCTCAAGCCGTTCACAACTTCATAGAGAATGCCATCGCCACCAACTGTCACGATTCCATCTATTTCAGACAGATCAGAGGAAGACATCATGTTCCTAGCATGACCAGGATGTTGAGTTACCAAAAGCTCAATTTTAATTCCAGCTTCTTTCAGAATTGGGGCTATTTTTTCCTACGCGAAACATTTAAAACACTATTAGTCACACACAAAAGCTACAATATTGTTATTCATGCCATGCATTCAGTTCGCAAGCGGATGAGGAAATTGTTCCACACATTAAACGTATATACTTTTAATTAATTTTGGATTGTTGGAATAAAATATTACAATACGTGTCATTTGTCATGCTTTCACTGTGAAATTAATGTCATTAAAATGTTTCAACTTCAACTATCCTACAGAGTTGCATAATGCAAAGATTTTACGACGATTGTGTTCAGCAACCACGAAAATGAAAGTTGATGATCACTGCATGAAAATCATGTGTAGCTTTATAATCAAGAACGAATCAAATATCTGGGATTCATTAATTTAATTATTTTGTATTTGAAACAGAAAGTGGAGTCCGCAAAACAAACATATACTACGATACCACAATACCTGAACGGAAACTCTACAATGACCATGGACTGTTTCCGCTCTAATCAGAGCAGATGAAATCTCTGATGAACATGCAGAGAAAATCCATTAACATAACACGCACAAAAACACAAGTTAATGTAATTCAGCTGTTGTTAGTGTACATCCATAATAAAAGGTATCCATTATTAAAGTAGCAACTAACAAAAAAATAAATACACAAGTTCGGTTGCATGCACATAACTTGCATTTACAATAATATATTGTCCTTCGTTGAGACTCGTAAATGAATTCAGCTAAGACATCTATAAGTTTTATATTTTGTGTGTAAGAACAGAAACATAAAGATTAACATGAAGCATGAATTTGCTTTGCGATATAACAAGGAAAATATAAGTGGGCTGCTAACAACACTTATTGTTATTTCTGATAATTACTGAGACTGATTAATAAAGTGCATGCATTAAAATGAAAGCTTATGCCAAACAACATCAATTAGGAAATTAAAAAGAAATAATAAAACGTCAACCAAATTGTGAATGAAAAACAATACAGAAGCGTCTCGATTACAAAGTGTTTTTAGTAAGCAACCTGTTGCTTTTGCTAAAAGAAACTTGTTAGTAAAACTAAAACAATTCCATTGTTCTACACACCATACTAAAACGGCACTGATTCATGGCAAGCTTTGAAGGTGAACAATTTTAACCTCTGCTCAACTGAGAGTCACCCCTATTTCGTCACAACCATATTCAAGAAAGTGAGAGTTGATGAATTCGCCACCAACTTCATTTGCATGATTATTGCTCGCAGGAAGCCTGTAATTACCTGAAACATTTCCATCGTTTTTCCCTGACCACTTTTGGGATTTAAGACCACTAAGAATCGTCTGATGTACAGAAGATAGCTAGACAGCGACTGGTTTGACTCTCCAGTGTACACAATGTGATCCATAGTATCTTGACTATCAATCGCCAAGTTGGTAATAGGCGTAATTGAATCATTGCAGTCATCTTCAGTCTTTCTTTCTTCAATCGAATTGTTAGACTTCAATTGCCACTTCGGATATTTTCTATTAAGTGCTCCTAAAGTTGCTTGTTTCCATTCTGTAGCAATACTCAGATTTTCTTCGTAAGAATTTCCAGGCTTCTTAATGTCAAACACAAGCGTTATCTTTTCCCTAAGTTTAGCTGGATTCATCAACCCAACTTTCTTCGTCCGAGGGTACAAGTAGAAACATACAAACGCTGAATTTGAGACAGATGTTTTTTTGTGTCGAAGCGTATGACATCCAAATAGATCTTGAATGGAGTAACGTTCGCATCTTGAATGATTCTTTGTATCTTGTAATATCACTTGGTTAGTTGTCAGTATCAATCGAAATGTATCTCGGTTTCTCGAAAGGCACTCTAGAGTATCTTCTTTCAGTACTTTTCCGTCTGGCATGTCAGGAGCCATTGATGAGGGTCGATCTACATTCACATAAATGAAATATCAGTATCACTTCAGTAATAATTACTTAATTGTAAATTAATACATTACAAGATTACAACAAAGTTTCAGGTCAAACCCTAAATCAGATCTGGAATCAAAGACAAGTGTATAAGTCTGACGATGAATCTAGAAATATATGCTCTCTTACTAAACGAATAGCCTTCGTACTACAATTATTGTACAGTAAAAATTAACTACTGAAGTTAAAGTTGGATAATACTGAATAATGTAAATGTACATAATACTAAATAATATATTGTTCTACACACACAAAGTATATTTGTTTTCAAACCTTGAATGCATTGGCGTACTCAATTAAAATAATTAAACTTTGTCTGAAACTGCCAAGGATGATCCTATATAATAGCTTCATATTCATAGCTTCCATGAAATTGCTTGGTCTGTCCTAATATATCTTGTACCATCATTTCAAATCTTAAATCTTGTACTACCTGAAAGGTCTTTATATTGACAGGTGAGACTAACAATAAGACAAGAAAATAAAGAGTAAAAGACGAGAAGATGATTTCTATGTATAAACTAATTTCATGTCTTACTTCACGAGAAAAAGCTTTTTCATTTAAAACCGGATTTTCCTATTATGCATCCCAATTCTTTAGCTGTGTTATTATTCCCATTTTTTGCATGCATAGTAATCAAATCAACTTTTAGTTTCATCCTGCCTATCATTCTTCATTCTTCCTTTCTACCTGAATTATCCTGCTCTGAAATTTAATGACTTACGTTATGAGTCTTCTGTTGTACAGCCTGAAGATTCAGTAACACTCCTGACGTGCTTCTATATGTCACTATTTTGTAAATTCACTTTACTGTTAACTTATAAGATCACAACTAACTATTCTTCCAAGTAATTTAGAATGGGACACAGAGAAACACTCAAAATATCAATTATATCAGTCTCGTGCTCATGTAAAAGTATTTAATGACACCAAAAGTGTACTGGACACCAGAAACAGTTTTAACTACTCCATGTTCATAAATGCACTCGTCGTCGATACTGTGTGCTCGATTAGGAATCACATTCAAAGATAAATTTGTATGCCATCATTACCAGCCGTAAGTAATCAAGTCATGATGATGATGTTGGTTGGAAAAGTATTTATCTTCTACTTTTGTAATGAAAGATAAACTCAAACCAACTGTCCTCACAAAAATGTATATGTACTGCAAGACAACTTTATATTATTAAAACCCATTGCAATTGTGTGTAATAGGACTGAGTGACAGAAAATAAATACAAAGGTTCCCTTGATAAGTAAAAACTCTGCGACCACATATCTTAATATCTTCAATATCGATCCAAAATGCCATTCGCATTCACACAAAAACTACTTATACACTAACACACTATCTAATAGCTGTCATTCATAATACATATATATATATATATATCTTCATCTTCGCTTAGTTTTTTGTTCGTGTGAAACCTAAATACACCTGATTAAACTTTGCTACCTGTTACCCTCATCATCATACACATATACAATACACACAGTACCATTCAATTTCATTCAACGTTAACAGGTACTACGCTAGGTAAGTGGAAATCCAGTCTTTACTTAAATCTTGCTTTGTTTTCACCTTGAAACTTCACCTCACCACATTAAACTCCCCATCAACTACCTGCATCTCCTTTTACCTGGATTTCTTGTTTACAATCTTGTCATTGTTTTATTTTAAATCTTTAAATCTAACCCATGAAAGACCATTTACGCATATTACTTAATCTCACCTTTCTTGACTTTAATGACATTATCCCCAATATCTCCACTACCTCCTTCCGAAGGGACCACTTTGGCATCTTTCCTACTTCCTTTCTTCTTATTCTTCAGGGAGTCTCCCTTGGCCCTTAAAAATCCCTTCTTCTGCTTCACCTTCTCATAGCCCAGAGGTGTAACGCGTGCTGCGGGCATCTTCCCCCCACCAATCAAGTCGTGGTCTTGGCTCTTCCCACCACCACCACCGATTCCCTGTACTTCTTGTGATCCAATACTGTTTTCTTCAATAACCAACCCTGAAGTGGCACTCGTTGACGCACACAGGGACATTATTATTATTTCATTTATTTCAAGCAGAATGCAGAAATCCCAAAAACCGGCGTTATCTTAGAAACCGAACAAGAAGAGGAGGAGGCCAACTTTGGGCGGGAAAAATGACAATCCGACTTTGATCCGATTTGAATTGCGGGGAACTTGAGACGGAAATGCGGAAGTCCGAGAGAGAAGAAGAATGAGCTCGCGACTTGTGTCAGTCTCAGTGTGTCCTCAGACTCCGAAGGAGAAACAAGTCGTCGTCGTTCTTCCGCATTCGATTACTCCGCTTCGTTTCATGTTAAGAAATTTTTGAATTTTTTACTTATTTTGACACGGAATCCCTCTGGCATTCTTGTACATACACCACATACTGTTTTAAATCAGTCTAACAGCACTTAATAAGTCACCTAAGAAGTCACTTAGTAAGTACTCATCATCAGGGTAAGGGTCTACGTGTGTGAGACGGCTTGACACGTTGAAAATTCAAAAAACCATTTATAATTGCTCTTTCTAAGAAGCAACAAGGTGAGTAAACTGCCAAAGTGTAAACTACAAAATTACTTATGATTCTTATGATGTATTAAGGCGATGAAGTAGACTCAAAGTAGAAGTGAAAAGTAGTAGTAGTAGTCGTACTAGCACTCGTAGTAGTAGTTATTTATTGCTTTTTATTCAAACTCTTTATATTACTCGTTGCGTTTGCAAGTGAATTAATCAACAGGTATATTGGGGAGTATTGGTTTGTTTACATCTCACGTTGCTGGGTGGTATCAGTGGTATGGTGCGGCTGCTGTTCTTTTCTTAATATTCTTGCTTTTTATTTGGTTTTGTAGTTGTTGAGTTTTTGTTTGCTTGCTAACACAATTTCCAAGATTATGTCTGACCAGTACGCGTGGGATTTTGAAGAGAAATTGAAGGCCAGCAAGGGTGCCAATAATGGGGATGATGATGTTCGAGACTTGCTTCACAAAGCAAAAGATGAAGACGCATGGGTTTGGCAGATGAAGGTGAAGGACGAGACTACGATGAATTTGCTACTTGAAGCAAAGGAAAGACTGACTTTGGAGAACAAGTTAATGCGAAAGATGGAACGAAAGAAACTTGTAGAGAAAAATGCGAGAGCTGCTGAACTTGCTTACTTTCAGAAGCACAACAAACAGATGACTAGTAAAAATTATCCCTCGTCGTCTAAACCACCACCTTCACCAGCAACAACAACAAAGTTTCCTAAATATAAACCTCCTCCACCAACTCCTATGCCGGTCAGCCGTAGCCCTAGCCCCCAACCAGACACAAGGAGTCGTTGAAATCTTCTCATGCTACGTGTTAACTTCCATATTCATCAAATTCATCATCAATTCAAGCACATGTGTGTATCTATCCTTCTTATTTAAAGCACAATTATCTCGGCAGCAAAGCCAGCATTCAAATATTTCTCTCACTAATCCTTTGTACTAGTAACTCTAATAATTCGAGCCCCTCTCTGTATTGTAACTCAAAATTCCCGATTCCCACGAACAAGTGGTGTTCAGTAGTTTAGTGCATGCATTCTAAGCTTATTACCTATCATAAATAATTGCATGAAATATCCAGATGTCTCTTTCAATTGTTTAATGCAATATTTGTGCAATTCCGTCCTTCTCCTACAATGTCGATAATTCAGATGAAATTGGGAGTTGTATTGTGGTTCGTGTAATATGAGACTCGTAAGCTATGAGCATAATCAATTAATGATGATGATGATGATGTGTGTCTGTGGGCAAATAAAAAGAAATTGTTAAAGCTATTATGAATTTGTGTTTGTTCATTTTCTTACGTCTTATCTGAATAGATAACTTCAACTTCAATGCAGAGTATCGCAAGGAATGAGGGAGAATTAAGAAGGCATGGGGTTTTTAACAAGGCAACGATGAGACTGTGACGATGACTGAACGCGCGGGGAAGTTCAAAACTGCCAAAGTGGTTTCTGCATAAGAAACAACGAAGCCTCTTCTGGTGAATGCTTAGCTTAATGTGATTATCTTATCACGATCGCGGAAAGGAATTAATCATCCGTCAAAACTGCTTCAGAAAATGTCCGGGATGCAGCAACAGGATGACGGGACCTGGCGAACTCCAGCTTTTCGCCAAAACATGGTTTCAAAGATGTAAGCAAGTACTAAAAATGTCGATAACGGTTTAAACAACATTTGATAATCATAGTTGTTCGTTCGATTGATTTCTAGTGAGGAGGCAATCCATCAATGTGGAGCTCCAACGAGTAAAAACGCTGCTGAAATGGAGAACCAAGTTTTTTCTAGAGCTAATAGCAAAGTAATTACGAATATATAAGAAGCCAATTACACAATAACTTAATTTAGCATAAGTAACATAGTAATAGTAATGCTATAATATTATTAATGCACGAGTTATGCGTGTAGGAAATGCTTTCTAGAAATTATAAATTAGTCAAATCCTCCATCTGATTGTATTTACTTATTTGCGTTTTAGACGGAGTACTTGAGCTTTGTTGCCCGTCTCATTATTCATATTAAAGAAATGGGGACCAAGTCAAGACAGCAAGCTGCAGGAGGTCAGCAAAATCAACCTCAAGGTACAATGTAGAACAAACTAGGTCCTGTAGAAAGTTTCCATCTGATTTCTAGATTAGATGTTAGGCATAAGTTGGAAAGAATGAAGTTTAATGAATTGGATTTTTGATTAACAGTACCCATGGGCCAGCCTAATATGATGATGAACCAGGGCCAAATGAACCCCATGAATCAAATGGGTGTTAACGTAATGAATTCTCAAGGAATGCAGCCCAATCAACAGGGAATGCAACAACAAATGATTAACCAAGGAATGCCCCAGCCACCCCCACAGGGAGGTATGAATATGTCACAACAACAACCTGGACAACAAAACACTATGCAACCAGGAATGCAAATGAATCCTCAGGCCTCTTTGCAACAGCAGCAGCAACAACAGCAGCAACAAAACCAAATGATGAATCCTAATTTCATGAACCAACAAATGCAACAGCAGCAGCAAATGCAAAATTCAGGGATGACGCCGGGTCAGATGCAAAATCAAGGCGGTGTTATGGGAAATCCACAAATGCAGCAAATGCAGAATTCTCCTATGGGGAATCCTCAAATGCAGCAGATGCAGAATGCTCAAATGCAACAAGCAATGATGCAGCAGCAACAGCAGCAGCCCGGCCAAAATCCAAGTAACGATTTTTATTCTATTTTGTACCCCCCAACTCCCCCCCCCCTTCAGAAAGCTTTACAATTACTGAAATTTCTTTTATCTTCCAGTGATGCAGGTCAGAGGAATGAATCCTCAACAAGTTGGGGGACGAATGATGGGCCAGAATCAAAATATTGCTGCTAATCAACTCTCCCATTTGGCTAATCAAAGAAAAATGGGTCAACAAAACAGGCCCATGGGACACGTAAGTATTATTAATTACAAATTAGCATAATAGTAAACTCCAAAAATTTACAGATACATTAAAAACACGGAACAAGTTTCATTATTAAGGTGTAAATCACAGACTTAATGCGTCCAAATAGCAAGCAAATGAAGGAAAGGCGAATCGTACGGAAAAAAAGTTTAAAACAAAATGCACTGTAATGACTTTCGAAGATTTTCAGATTTTCGTTTCCTTTTCGCGTCAAATATTAACCTTGCATGTTTTCCTTGCGCATAGAAATCTTTTAAATCTTCTGTAATTATAATCTTGAACTTTAACTTTCACGATTTCAATGGAATTATTTATTGTAGTAAAATAACACAATATAATTTGTATCGTTGCTGACTAACAAATATGGAAGCTTTTAAATTTAAACATGGTTAGTATGTTAATAGCCATTAGATAAATATTGGTGTTGTTAAATACGACAAACTTTTTTTCACCCTACAGAGTTTGCTCTTTCAGTTTCATTGTGCTTTAAAAAAGAATGAGAGTGAGTTACATCTTGACGATGATGATGGAGTGAATAGCCACATAATATATGTGTGTATATACCAAGATGATGCAAAGAATTTGATGAATATTTGATATTGATAAAGGCGATGGGAATTCCTCGACCTGAGCATGGGCCAAATTATGGCATTAATAGGTTAAACTATTATGGGGCTAATAATCTCGCACAACAGGTATGATTTAGCTTCATTTTGACTTTCTATATTTATCAGTTGACGTGTATTTATGTATTTAAAAATTTTTGTATACATGCGCTTACTTATCTTTCACTTAAAGCTTATTTGTTAGTGGTGCTTGTACAATCAGCTTACTAATGGTAAGAAAAAACCTTTCTCTTGTATCACTTAGTAATTACACTTAGTGTGTCATTTTGTTCTAACTTCTAATTATATTTCGTTTGCTTCGTGGCTTTTTTGTTTTACTATCTGCTACACACCTTTCTGTTACTGTTACTCAATCACTTGTCATATTGAAGTTATACTCTAAAATTGTTGTCCACTCACTACAAATGGTAGCAGAGTTCACGTAATAGTTATAAAGTGTTCATTAGTTCTATTAATTTGTCATTGTTCTATCCGTTCAAAAGTGTTGGTGGTAGACACGGGTAGATAAGTATAAGGTGGATGGGCCTGTATTGTGAATTGTGGTATAGCTGATCGTATATACTCACCAATCTGCCTCTAATAATATGCATTTGATGTAGAACTCAGATGTATACATAAAACTAACTTGGTTTGAAATTACGCTTATCAGGTTGACAATGTGGGTATGGTTAATCAATATTCTGGTGTCCCTGGAGGTCCACCCATTCAACGACCAGGTGGTCAGTTCATCCCTCCTAATGCATCGTCTGTACAAATGTCGATGGGAGGAGGGCCTATGCCTCCGAATTCCATGAATGTTCAAGGGTAAGAAATTTCGATCTGGCTGATAAATTTATTAATTTATCCCACATGTATATTCTTAAGACCTTGATTCATATTTTGTTTTTAGTGGTAATGTTCAAGGCCAATCGGGGTTTGCGAATTCACCGCAACCAGGAAACATTATGCATGGAAGTCCGGCTCCACCAGGAAATGTCAGACCTTATTCATGTGAGTGATTCTCAACTTCCTTTATTACCATGAAATTGCATTAAAAATGGTATTTCTGTATCATAAACTAACAGCTTTAATGGCACCGTCGCCCAATGCTAATTTGAGCACTCCTATGTCTCAAATGGTTCCTACACCAAGTCCACGAACAGCAGAAGATCAGGCATGCATGGAAAAAATTAAAGAACTTAAAAAGTATACTGATTTACTGCAGAGGATGATTGCTAAGATAGGCAACGAAGGTAACACAAGATATAAAATTTTACTTAAGTTAGAATTGTATTCAATTATCCTAATTATATCTTAGATATGGAAAAGTCCAGTAAAATGAAAAAGCTGTTGGAAATTCTTACCAATCCTAACCAACGTGTCTCAATGGACTTGTTATTGAAGTGTGAAACTGCACTGAAGAAAATGGAAAAGGTACTTGCTGTGGGGTTCTGTGTCATCTAAAATTATTTTTCGAAAAAAAGTAACTGAAACACAAACTTTTATTTTTAGCAACAACACGATGCTGGAGGAGTGATGAATCCCGCATCCCAACCTATGCCGACCAAAGACCAAATATCGCCTTTTCAGCAAATTCAAGATGCTATTCTCACTGCATTAAAAAATGGATCCTCCAGTCATACTTTTCTACGCACATTTCGACCAACTATTGAGTCTCTTACGGGACAGTCAGCATTGTAAGGATGAGCAAAAAATTGTATAATTATTTTAATTCTAATCCAATCGTAGTCTTAGTTTCAATCAAACTTTTAGTTCGCAAGAAACTCACGAAGAAACTGATGTATCCAATGAAATCGAACAAAGCTCCGCCTTACCGTGGGTGCTACAAAAAGAACTCAGACTACTGGATACTCGGTTTCATGTAAGTAGTATTCCCTTATTTATATATGTCTGTGTAATTGGATTGATTTCATCTATAAAATGTCTATTACTATGCATTCGGCAGGTTAAAGTGGTCCGAAACTCTGATAGGCCTACGCCTCTTCGAGTCACCGCTTTTTTAGGGGACAAAAGACTACCTAGAGTTCCGCCTTTAAAATTACATATTCCAATTGACTACCCAGATGAGAGCCCAACAGTGATAGATTTCAAGAAAGAATACCGTGAGTCTAACTAACATAACTTGAACAGTTGTATGTGATGTACTCTAAATGTCTCCTATGGATTTTGAAATAGGTTCCACTCCACTCTTAAATGCTGTCGGTCAAGCAATGAAGTCAAGACTGATGTACCTTCCAGAAAGGTTTACCGTGTTGGAACTTTTGAACAGTTGGGAAATGAGCGTTCGTCAAGTATCTAACCCAAACCCCCAAAACAAACACAAGCCTCTCAAACGTGTAGGAGGAAAATCTCCTTTCGGAGTTTCGTTTTTTTGAATGGACATCGGGTCCTTAAACTTGAACTATGTGTTTTACGAATTTTAAATTAAATTTTTTGCCTACAGAGCTAAAAACATTATAATTTTCTTCGCAGCTGAAATAAAAATAAATACTCAAGCAAACACATACCGTCATACAGTTATAGGATCACACCTTTATTTGAAACGTTTTGAAAAATCATCAATTTATGCTGAACAGATAGAATTAGCACATTCAAAAAGTTGTGTCTGCATAGTTGCGATTGTGTTACATTTTGGGTAAAAATCCAGACCGATTTACACTTTCTTCACGACTTGAACGACATCTTCGTCCTCGAGAGTATGATCTTTTCCGACTTTCTGAGGCTGGTGCTTGACTGACGAACCCCAAACGAGAGCAATTTTGAATTCTTTCATAATGGATCGATGGAGTTTGTTGCAGAAATCTTCAACAGTTCGTCTTTCCGAGTTAAGAACCACAGGAGAGTTGTAATCTGGAAGCTGGCCTTTTGGTTTCGTATAAATTCTAATGAGTTTAAGGTATTCCCACATCCTCTCCAGCAAATCATCAAAGTTCCATTTATGATGAGCAGAAATAGGGACGCAATGAGGTATTTTATAGACAAGGTCCAACTCTTCAATGGAAATTTGATCAATCTTGTTCAACAAGTAGATGCACGGAACGTAGATACGATTTCCTTCAACGACATCAATCAGATCATCAGCAGTTGCGTCGTATCTCAAAGTGATGTCAGCATTGTGAATCCGGTACTCCGACAAGATTTGTTTTACCGTGTCTAAGTCCAACTCAGATTGAGGAACCTAATTAAAAGACAGACACAGTTTTGCATTCAAGTTAGTGTCAACGAATTCAGTTATAATAATCAAAGTTCTAACCATCGTTTGCAAGTTAATTCCTCCCTTGTCTTTTTTTCGAAACACAATGTTAGGTGGTTGTTTGTTTAGCCTCAGTCCAAATCCTTCCAATTCTTTTTCAATTATGCGTTTGTGTCCAAGCGGCTTTAGTACATCAAGGACAATAAAAATAAGGCTGCATGTCCTAGCTACTGCAATGACTTGTCGTCCTCGACCTTTTCCGTCTTTAGCTCCTTCGATAATACCCGGTAAATCAAGAAGCTACAAACACAACTAGTTAGTGCATTGCAATGCAGAGATTATATTGATGCTATTTATAGCCTAGTCAGACTCAGACCTGTATTTTAGCTCCCTTATACTTGATACATCCAGGCACAGTTGTAAGAGTTGTAAACTCATAAGCAGCTACTTCAGAGTAAACTCCAGCAAGATTTGTTAGTAACGTTGATTTCCCCACCGACGGAAAACCTTAAATAATGAAATGACATGAGTTCATAATTAATAATTGATCATAATGAAACTACGTTCACTGTTTTTATTCCCAAAAATGTATCTCCACCAATTACTTACCTACAAAACCTATTCGAGCATCTCCAGTTTTAGCCACATCGAAACCTTCTCCAGGTCCTCCGCCACCACCTTTCGGGGTTATCAATTCCCTTCGAAGTTTTGCCAACTTAGCTTTTAACATTCCCAAATGCCCGGCAGTCGCTTTGTTCTTCTGCGTCCTTGCCATCTACACACATCAACAATATAATGTTAAAAAGTTTCTTTACCTAATAAACATCTTACTCAAAACACTAAACAAAAAACGACTTACTTCCGCCTCGATTTGGGCGATCTTTTCCAAAACCGTCGACATCTTGATGTGCGTCAAGACACACAGTCACAACCCGATCAGAACTGAAAGTCAAACAATCACAACCTGATTACACAGAATATACAAAGTAGAAAGTACATCTTCCTCGTGACTACTTGCTCCTGTGTTGTTCTGGCCGGGCAATCCACCTCGTAATCCACCACCATCAACCAACCTGTGCTCGTGTTTGGGACCTACCTGAATAACAATTCGTGGTCACACCCCCGATCCAAAACACCCGTCTTTGAAACTCCACGAAACTGTTGCGTTAATGAACCGGAACCTCCACGAGGACAAAACAACGAACAGCGGCTTTGTGTTCCAGGTGTTGAGTCGCGCAACCCGCAATCCTGCTCAAGATTCCCAGTTCAAATTTACGCGCGTTTCTCTCTGTCACTTCTCCCCACCTTTTTCCGACAATGCCCCAAAATGCCCCACCAAAGAAATCCATCTTTCCAAGATTCAATTTTGTTCCAAGTTCCACTTTTCCAACTTCTTTCATTTTACTTCTTTTGATTTTTGATACTTTTTCAAACCTACGAAACACTTTTATTCTCCTAAGCATATTTCCCAAGTACCAAGTGTATTGTATGAAATGAAACCATCATATAAGTCTTCCCAGTCTAGAATTGTCTCATGGCATCTCTCTCTATCAAATCCATATGAGTAGGGAATCCACAGCAGCCATACAATTACCCAGACAATATACAATGCACATCTATGCATGCATTCAATGCATTTCCAATTGAGTAACATAATACAGAGACAGACAAATACGTCGAAATCATACAATATCCTTCTATCACATATTCATGACACTTGCTCTCACCTATCCAATATCATCAATTCATCATCTGAACACATATACCAACAACCCAGTACTAAACCTGCATATATATAATATATATATATAAATAGTCTCGCACTTTTTATCAATATCCAAATCATCACTCGTATCAATAATCAGCTTTTACTCTCCCATATTACCTACTCATCTTTCTCTGTGAAATCAATCTGTGAAATCAACCCTATAACCTCTATCTAATAAATATGACACAACTCCAACTCCATATTATAAGGATATTATTCACCTGGACCAATTGGACCATGCCTGGACATACCAATCTATGAATCTATCTACTTTATAGCCTAGACTTGGAGTGCATGGACAGCCCTCGTAGTATAACGCATGTGGACGTGTGTAAGGACCAAACCCAAGAACACGGAGAGAGCGAGGAACAACAACGGCTGTGTAGGCAAATCCACAGCGAATGGAAATCCCATCGACCATTCTTCACTCGCACTTCCTTCCTACAACAACAACAACTCTCTCTCTCTCTCTCTGTCTCTCTGTCTCTCTCTCTCTCTCTCTTTAATGTATATTTATATGTTAATAATTAAATAAAAAATTGAAAATTTAATTTTTATATTA
>Ga0194135_10001112_pt1 | contig 15760 bp, 13 predicted proteins | sample LitLau_LLRF_2013_FD_134024 | JGI IMG/M metagenome (GOLD analysis project Ga0194135, IMG submission 134024) | Freshwater sediment microbial communities in response to fracking from North America - Little Laurel Run_MetaG_LLRF_2013 (version 2) | ecosystem: Environmental > Aquatic > Freshwater >...
AGAAGAACCTACTTCGTGTGATCCCAAACGGGATTTAGTAGTATGAGGTAAGCAGTAGCAAGCAGGGGTGGCTGAGAGAGAGAGAGTTGAGCCGAGAGAACAGAAGCAACCTAAGTGTAGTTTCAAAGCTCTCATCAGTTGAGGAAAAGCTGTCTTCGGGTGCACAGCGTTTTTCTGTCTCCAAACTCTTCAAAAGAAGCAGAAGTCTTAGCAGAGAATAGGAAGGAGAGACGACGATCTAGCAGAAATATTCATCGCAATCTCACCTTCATCATCCTTCTTTTCTGAAGAAGTTGTCTGACATTTGCGGAGATCTTGGTTTCCTATACAAACGTAACCTTTTATGGTTTAATAGCTCTATCAATTGTGGATAATTCTTTTGTTCCTCTCTCACTATATCGTTGTGAGTTTGTGTGTGTGTCTAGGTAGCAGGGATTACCAATATAAACTCATCAAAACTGAGACACTTTACACGGAATTTACTACACACAGTGAGATCGTCTTTGGAGATTGAACTAACAACTGCGTGAAAGTTTAGTGTAGAATTCGAGTAAAAACTTCAATTACATTCGGAGAAGGTTTTGAGAATTTTGTATAAAAATAATTTCGCATGAAAGATCTGCCAAATTTTGCAATTCTACACAACAAGTGTTTCATTACTGATTGGAAGTTTTAAAAAAGTTTAATGGTTTCCCATAAAAGAAATATATTAAACCCGGTTATCTCTACGGTTTAAATTACAAGGAGCAGCCAGGAAAAAAAACCCTCTGAGACTGTGAAAAACGAAGCGATTGCGTCTACGCGAGAAAACATTTTAATTATTTGAACATAGACATATGAACTGGCATATTTTACTATCACCACGGGAAGAAATATGAGTTTATTTGTTACACATGTGGAGATTCATCTGGTAGGAGAATATTCATGTTGATATATGTAACTTATTCCTACCTGAACATTATACATATAAATATATATCCAGTCAGAGACTATGACTTTGTGAATTGAGTGACAAGTTAGTCTTGGTGACTTTGTGTTACTGCCAAACATCTAAGCCTGTCGACTTTCTGCGTTTTGCAGTCTTGCAGTTCGTATATATAACTGATTGAAACAAATGTTGAATGGCAAATAAAATATATCCGTTTACATGAACAAGACTCTTGTATTTTTGTTCGTGTTCTTGTGTGCACAACTTTGTATATTTGCTTGCGAATAAAAGGATAAAAAGAATTCTTTACGGAGAAAAATGAGACTATGAAGAATCTTGTTTGATGTTGACTGACTTGCACAGTTAGAGGATAATTTTGTGTCTTGTTCCTTACATGTTTTCGCAATTAAAACTGCTCCAGTGTATTTGAAAACAAAGATGGCATTTTTACTATTATTGTGAACTGAAAACATTCAGTAGTGATCAACTTGTGTAAACTTTTAGTGAAGTTGGAGAGTTAAGTGAGCTATAAATTGAACTGAACTATATCTATATAAGTATGTTGTGAACTCAAAAGTAAGTCAATCATTGTCTTGTAGTCCGTAACTTATTTTTTACTTTAAGGGTGTCGACTTGAATAGATTTTTAATTTAATTTTGATTACTAAACACTCCAAGCCGAGTCTGTTTCAGGGACAAAGTTTATTTCGTCCTCTTTATTGTCCTCCTCTGGTTCAAGCAGACTAAGTTGTAACTTGAAGAGCACAAAGAATAATTTATCTTCGGTGAACATTCAGGATTATTGATTTCAATTTCGCTAGGTTATACAGGTTGGAAAAGTGTCACTTTACCCAATTTAGGAGAGTCTCTGTGTTAAGAGGAATAGAGAGAGTGAGAGAAAGTTCCAAAGTTGTGTCAGAATGACTTATTTGTATTCTAGAGAAGGCAGAGGAGTTTTCTTCGTCCTGTTAAATTCTAACACAAGTGGAACAATGGTGAAAGCTGAAAGGCTTAAGTTTTTCAAGAGGCTGAAATATTAATAAGGTGCAAAAGAGATCAGAGGATGGTTAGAGGATAAGTTCCACACGACGAAGCATCAAAGAAGCATCTTATACATACTGAATTACCATTTCATTCTCTGATGAATTTCGCTAGAATTTCAGATACAAAATCGCACTGACTTTGGTTAGATAAATGACTCAAAAGTCTTTCCTCGGCGAGAACGCGCAATTCGCACTTTACTACGATCTTTATATACTAACGAAGAATTTGTTTGTGTTCGCTTCCAAATTCGGTTCAGGATTATAAGAGGGCTGGAGTAAATGTGATTGAGTTCTCAAGTATCCAGAGCAAACCGAATCTCCTGCATTCTTTACATACTTCGGTGTCACTTGATACTGAATCAATATTGTAGGTATTTATTGTTGTGAGATTTTACAGCTTTATTTGAGCTCAGGAAAATTGCATTCTCTGCGAATGCCTATCCCCTGCGGATCAACAGATCACTGAATTCGGTTGCTAAATAAATACAACTGGCTGTCATTAATTCACAGGGAAATCGTGCAATCCTAAATTTAATTCCTGTGCCGATGCGTGTCAGCAGACTATATTACTTTTCGATTGAATTATTATGTTCGGTGTCATCACGTGTGCGTCAGCTCTAAAGAACTTGACATGCTTTGCATGACTGTAAAAGCAAACTTTATATCATTTTTTCAAACTGAAATAATGGACATTTTAATAATTTCTATCAGCTCGCTTTGTAATGGAAGTACTCAGGAAAAATTTATAGGAACACCGTGGAGGCATCTGAATGATATCTTTGGGAAAGGCCGTTATAATGCGGAATGAATGAGTATGCAATGCAATTTATTTTTCCAGTACAACTATTTTTAGGTGGACAAATGTTTTAGATTATTAAAAAGCTAGTTTGCACGTTCAGCAATACACAAAAATTTTTGATTAAAGTCATCAAATACTATGTACGGGAGCTTTTAAGTAATTTATTATCCTTCAAGTCTTCATTGAATGAAGAAAATTGGAAATTCAATCAACTATGTTGATTATTTTGTGTGAGGTCAACAATATAATATAAATGTGGTGTCGTTGACAGTCAATTCAATAAAAAAAGGTTTATTATTGGAATTTGTTGAATTTCCGAAGAGGCATCGGTTTGGTTTTCGGTTATACCTAAATTCGTATGAAACAAATTAATAATAAGCTAGTGTTGTGCAAAGCATTCCATTATTTGGCCACGATAAGCTTTGGTTATTTCATGGCTAAACTGCCGATTTTTCTGCGTGCCGTTAACAATCGCAGCGTAAAAATTCAATAAGAATCCGAAAATTCTTGTATTCTCAGCGAGACAGTCATTTCCGCTAAGTTTGTAGAGTTCGTGCTACGCAATTAATGTATTGGTTTTTAAATCTGTTAAAAATGTAATCTCACTCAATAATCAAGAAGGTAACGGCACCAAATATTTCTATCAGACACACTAAACGTATAAAAACATTCGTGTATGTAGAAAACATTCGTGGTAGAAATGTGGGGAAAGAAAAAGGCTTAATAAAACCTGCTGAAAATTCGGAGGGAGTCATTATGAGCAGTACTGCCCGAAAAACTGTTAATTGCACCCAACGAACCATACACTGTTCGTTTTATGTTTCATTTTAATGATATCATATCAATTCGATCCCCTGCGACTATTTTCAGCCATCGTGTGTGGTGTTATGTTATTTAACTACTTGATTACACAGTCTCGCGCATGAAAGTTAAATTATAGTATAATACTTGGAGGAATATACATATAAATCTGTAATGAATCATATACATTCATGACTATATACATTATATACTTTAGAGAGTATGCATATTACACACCCGTATATAAGTTCTACAAAATGAGCTTGTTAATGTACTATAGAGTGAGATTCACTACGCCAGTGGCAAGTCCTACTGTGAGTTTCCCAGATAAGAAGAAAGAAAAAAACAATAATTTCATCCGTATCTAGAGTAATCTTGATGTTCCTGCAACTGCCAGTGAAAAGCAATACAGGAAACGAAAATGGAGAAAGAATGTGCGAGAAGTAAGATAGAAAGTGTTGAAAGTGCCTGGTGCTTAGTCAATAGTTGCTGGTCAGGAAAGAATTCGAAGGTCTTGGGGTGAGTAGAACTATGAGCTTCTCTGTTGACTCTCACTCTCAGCACAACAACAACTTGAGAGTATATACTATACAGAAGAGCTCAGCAGACTTTTACTTTCTTCTTTTGTGAGTGGCGAGGCACTCAGAAGTATGAATGCTGCAGAGAAGAAGTCAGAAGTGCAGCAGCAGCAGCAGCAGCAGTGGAGAAGTACTAAAGCCATAATCGTTTTTTTTCTTTCCAAACTTACCTACGAATAACTGAGAGAGTCTACGACTTTTTTATGGAACTGGGACCGAACAAAGTCATTTAAAACAATGAAATAATAATAATGTCTTCCATCGCACGCACCAAATACCACTTAATTTTTTTTGATAATTCCCACAGATGAAATAGACTTGGTAGTTGATATTTTGAATTGCACTATAAAATTAAGATGCACGTAGTCTCTTGAGAGAGAGAATTTATAGAAAAAGCCATGAAAAGTGATAAATTTCATGGACACAATAATAATAATTTCGATAAGTATATAAACTCAAGTCATTTAATTTGTTAAACTGCTGACGAGAAATAACGCTCGAGATAAAAAATGACAGTCGGAAGATAGAGTCTATATCTATATACTCGTATATAGCAGTTGAGAGTCATAAGAAGATCCAAGAGGTTTTCCCACTGAGCTCTTTATTTTTAATATTGCGGGGAGAGAAAGAGAGAAGACAAATCTGGAACTCTGCTGGAGTTAGAAGAGTCGTGCTACGCTGGCACTCACTTTTCTATACGATGAAGCAGCAGGCTGAACGTGACCAATTGTAAACTGCTAGAATCACAAAAAGCTAACAAAAATTGCAGAGTCTCATTTTCTCTTTTTCCCTGATTTGGGATCTTCAGTTCCGAAATGGCCGGGGCATTAAATATGAAGACAGAATGGTATTCTTGGTGCATTATTGCTTTTTACTGGATAACTGCAGCTTTTATAGAGAATCCGTATGCACAAGAAGCAGTATATGCATCCTGTATCACAAAATTAACACAGGGTATAGTGTAGCATGTGTGCGCTTTTTGTTAGCATCCAGGGATTCTAACACTCAAGTAGAAATTCTAATTACCGGAAACTTGACGTAAAAATGACATGTAACTTTGATCCAGTTAAATCGGTTAATTTTTTATCAGATCTCTCCATTCCAAACAGAAGAATTTTGAATGAATTTGGGTAGAATTGATAAATGTTCCGCTAAGTTATTTTGTACTTCTGTGTCAATAATCCTCCTGCATGGTCTGTTGCAAATTAGTATAAAATCGCACTTAATTCCTCCAACCTGACTGTTTGACTAGGCACACAAGGAAACAATAAAATATAAATAAGTTTACCTTGGGGTGTTTTGCTACAGAAGTAGAAATGGGAAAAGGAGTTAATCCCACTTGGCACAAAGTTCCCGTCAAGGAAATGAGGACCAATTATTCTACTATGATTATTAACGTCTCTATAATTAGCACGAGAGTGTGCAAGCGAAAAGCGAGCGTTTAGCTACCCAGAGGGGACGTTGAATGCTTATACGAGCTATTTCCTCTCCATTTCTAGAAATAGTCGACACATCCACGACTTCTTGAATCATATTTTGCACTCTACGTACTAAAATAAATAATTGAGTTAGACAACGACTTACTGGCTCAGGTGTTTTAAAAACTGTTTTTGACAAGAGTGTCTTAAATAGCATGAGGTATGCTAACAAGTAGGAGCAGCGTATATAGTTGGAAGCCAAGTATTCTTCAATTTGCGGAGCACACTCAATGTCAACATATGAACATGGACAGTATAATACATATTTGCGTCAAGTTAGATTAAACGACAGTCGAGTCCTTCAAATTACTTTATGTTTGGACATATATATACTTCAAGTCGCTTTACAGTTCATGCAGTTTTTGAAGTTTCAGTAATGACTTCGCTTGACTGAATGCACAGGTTACATATAAGCAACATGCACATATATCTCTATAGAGGTTATTATTTTATGTATGCACCAAATACATTCAACTTGAGATTGGCTGTGACAATTATTCCTTAAATGTCTTTTTATGGCAACGCACTTTGCATGTTGGAATTGCTGAAATTACGGGAAATAATAATAATGAAAACAATCCTTTCGCTATTCATGCATACGTGTCTAGAGTTGTTTTTATTCTTACACTTTTATTTCGTCTGAAAAAAGAACGAGTTGAACTAACTATACGGTGCTGCAGCATTCAATATTTAAAGTCAGTATATATCCGTGAAGGTATCTAGAGACTAAATGCGTTTAATTAGTACTATGTAAGCTAAAGGCTTTGTTTATTCGTTGTTGAAGTAAAAAAAACACTATCACGTTCCAGTAATAATCATATATATACTTCTCAAAGTTGGCATTACACACCTTCGTCAAAGAAAAATCCAACTTTCCCGATCTTCTCTCATGCGGAACTAAATGGGACAGAATTATTGCTACTTTCAGACACGAAGCAAACAAAATATAAGTTACACTTTGGAATGGCAAATTATTCAACACTAATAAAGCGTTGCTCGGAATAGAGAAGGAAGCTAACTGCTCAAGTGAGCCATTTCCTTCATACCCGATAAAAAGTAAAGGCAGGTGAAATGATATGCAAAAGAGTGTAATAATAATAATGATGGAAGCTATTTACACGAATTTTATTTTGTGAGTTTATAAGCTAGTCTTGTATGTAATTGCCAGTTTGGCTAACAATTTCATTCATTCAAAACTGTATTTACCTAACTTGACTAGGAATTTCATATTCTTGTGCAAAATGTTACCAAGAAGCAGGATATAGTTCTGTATATAGTATATATTTCTGCGTAGTTCAGTTCATGCCCATGTCAGACGGGATTGACATATTTGCCGCATATATTTTGCACTCTGAGAAATTAAAATTTGGTTCGACAGGAAGAACAAAAAAGTTTGCAGTTTATGTCAGTAGTGTGGTTAAATATCGGAAATTCAATAGGAGTGGTCGAGTGGTAGTAGGCGAAACGCCTTCATGAATTCTTAAATGTATTTGTCAATAGTCAACGCCACATATGCCTTGGAGATTATGGACTTTTGCTAATGTATATAATATACGCACAACCTCCGTTATGGTATATACACTGAATACAACATTTGATAAGACACGATGTGTGTATTCTTTTAGATTGAATTCTACAGAAATGCATTATTTGTATATTTTTCTTTTGAGGCCAGTCCCTGTTTCCTCTTTCTTGTTTCAACAGTTGTAGGTTATTTTAAATTCATGGATGTTTGTTTGTTTTAATATTTTCATTCAGTTGTGCTACTGTATAATACATATTTAATGGGTTTACAGTAACAACTGGGAACTCTCTTCTTCCTGGCCGCGTGTAAAATCAGTTTGACACACACACTTGTTGCAAGAAATTTTTATCTGTTAACATTCACGCATGATTTGATCCAGAGTGAAAGCTCTATATAGTATCCACCCAATTAGGTATGTTTCCTAGTTTCATACACAAACGACAATACATTATTTGTACACGAACTATTAATATTATCACGGACATTTATTTGGTTGAGAATGCTGTCTATTTCCATTAGTCTTATGCGTTTAAGAAGGGAGGTGGATTATTAAGACCATATAAATTATCCTAATGGTTCATATTGCTGTTATGAAGCATTTAGCCGTTATTAAACAAGCGTTTCTTGTGCTTCAAATCATTGCTCTTGGGGTATCAAGTGTTTATAGTCGACACTGTTTGGTAATGGAAAGGGTGGTAATAATTATCGTAGTTAATACTACTGTGTGTCATAGTTATGACTATCCCCATGCAAATGAAACCACCATGACTTTCAATTACGGTAATTACGATTAGGTTGCGACTTTTCCTTTTCTCCATTCTGTTATTTATTATCTTAAACAGCATGTTGTAGTCTTAACTTAGTGCTTACTTATACTTTCATGACACCATTTCCAATCTTATTGCTTCTAAATTATGAATTTTGTAATGAGGTGATACATTCTTTAAATGAAATTACAGCGATTCATTTTAAAAACCTCTTATTGTTAGCAACTGTAAGTTATAATTTGCAACATAATACCCGAAAAATGATTATTCAGAGATGTATAATATACAATGTTATTCCTACGTACTGCGTATTCATACAAAAATGATTGCCCTTGGTCTCATGTTACATGTTGTGATTATAACATATTCATGAAGAGACAACACGAGAATCAATTTCTCCACGTCCAATTCATTAGAAATTCAATTTGTCCATGGAGAAATTTTTTGCGTTTTTTGGTTTTGAGGTTTTCAAACCTCTGCTTTGAAATTTATGTGTGACTTGGTATATGAAGTAAAGGTTTATGTTACGTGACTTGTTGTATGGACATCATTAATTGAATAATGTTCAGCACTAATAAATTTATAAGAGACTTACACATATACTGCCTTACTTTACGTACAAAATTGTCGATTCTTTTACGAATTTGACAAATATGGTATGCTTATACAATTGCTTTAATAATTAATGTGTTGTCTCATGTAGGTCTTGTGGACAGAGCTACGAAGGATTAACCTATATCGTGGATGAAACCCTATGTGATTGACACTGTATACAGTGTTTTTTTCTGGACATCATATAGTTTCTCGTGACAGTTAATCATTAAACACCCATCTTCTCCAGCCCATAATTGTTTACAATTTAGTTATTGGAATATCACCCGCACACAAAATAGTTTAATTTGTGGAACACACAAATTAAAAGTAAAAACTAAATCTCAAAAGTTGTAAACAATACACAGTGTACTACCACAATAAACTTTTACCTAAATTGTGTGTATACATCGAGTGCACGTGCAAGAGCAAGTCATGTGACATCTCATTATGGCTAAAAAGATGTAACCAACTGTCTTCTGGTGAATTATTAGTGAGTGAAAGTCGAAATAACTCTAGTGACTTCAGTGTACACATCTATAATTTGTAAGCAGGAGTCCTTTCACAGTGGTCATAGAAGGAAACTCATGTGAATCATCAAATGTCCAACGAACACGCAATGACACTATGCAGAAATCAACAGTGTGAGCTGCAACCCACATGAATTTGTCCTGCATATGACAAAAGATTGGATTGTGACCGTGACAAAAACTTCTTTGCTGCCAAGGCTAAAAAACTACACTGTCTTCGGAAACACGCCTCAAGGAAAGGTTTCATGCACTGGACATTCCTATCACTCAATAATTCCAGGCTACTCTCCTAAATACTTAATCGGACTTCGGAGTTACAAATAAGTGTTTGCATTGCGTACTCGTTTTTAGAATTAAGTTAATCAACTAAGGAAGCCGAAAGTGGTTGGAAGAACGGAGTCATTTGAAACAATTCCAAATCATTTTTTCATGTTCCAGTTTGTTAAGTGCTCTGTAAAGAAGAAAGCATAGTATAGTAGTCGTATCGAAATCTTTATCTTTGTATCCTGTATCATATTCTCTCTGTAACTCGTGATACTGTAACTAGTCACTTTTTGTATTTGCAACTTGGTGAGCAGACGAAACTAATTGTCAGCAGAGTAACTTTTCGTCCTAAGTTTGTCTTTCAATTTTGTACGTAAAGGTCAATCCAAAGCTGACTGTCCCGTAATTTTGGATAACTCAATATGGTGGACTTGATCAGGCCAATAGAAGATAAGTAGAAAAAACTTATATCCTGACACAAACATTACTCTGAGGAAGTTTCTACTTAATCCACAAACAATGAACATGAGTGGAATACTTTGGATCTCAATTTGGGTTTACGCTGTTCTGTTGTGTTCACAACAGTTTGTAAACGCTGGACGGATATTTGGTGAGTATTTTTTCAATTTGTTTGCATTTTAGATTACACAGTTTAAGTGATTGACTAGTTTTGTATGCAGTCTTCAATTTTGCGTTAATATATATAAATGCACCCAGAGGTAAGGAGTGTTTAAAAGCAGGTTAAAAATAATAAGCTGTCCAGATTTCCCCACTGAACCAGATTTACTGTACTCCCAATCAAAGCAAGCATACGCAAAAATCCGCTCGCAAAACTTGGGATGACTTTAAAGCATAGTTTTCTTCAAAAGTAGGAAGACAGCCTGAGGTTAAAATGAATTTCATCACATTTTGGAAGTTTTTCTTTCTTGTTCTGGAACTAAATACAAGATGTATGCAAACATATTCAAGCAGAACTCAGAAGGCAGCTGAGGTAAATAAATAGATGTGCCTCAGGGGACGTGATATTGTCTGTCTAAACTGAATGTGAAGTATTGAAAGGAAAGAAAGACGTATGTGTAGAAAAAGGGAACAAATTTGCAGAAAACCTTCTGTGAGCAATTTCGCTGAAATCCGGACATAAATCCAAATGGAAAAAGCTTCTTGGGAAAACACATGTAAATGTGGCGGCTTGCATAAGTAATTCGCGTATGTAGATCATATCATCTCTCGTTTCAGAGGTAATTCTAAATTGCATGAGGCCACTCTCACAAGTACATTTGCAAGCGTGTGTGTACGTAAGTATAGTGTACGTAGTTGTGTTTTCTACTGCACAACTTCCCAAGTTTGGTGTGTGATCTGTGATGAATGATGATGCAACTTAAGGCTGAAAAACTTTCTAATACCTAACTGCACGAATATATATGTATCAGCTAGATACGTACATATGTGTGTGGATAATGGTCTACTAGTCAGCAGTCGAGTCTCTGTAGTTCGCTCTATGTGTGTATTTATGTGAGATTTCAAAAAAGAAAGCTAAGCCCAATAAGTAAGCACCTTTCCCCAAGACCACATCAAATGCTTCAAACCAACCCACACAATTCAGCCAGACAATCTACTAAAGGGACTGGAACAACATTCACTGGAGAAAGGAAAACAGGAAGCTTCGAGAGAAAGAAACCTCAGAACAGGTCGATTTGTCATGGTCGGTTCTGATTTTGTCGATGTGAAATCTCCCAGCTTTATTGCACTAAAAGTTGTATAAGTAAATGTATGTATGCACATATAGCGATAAACTTTCCCACACTACATGTATATACATTATATTATGCGCTATAACCTTCAGCAAATGGTATATATGTACACAAATTTACTTCAATCTATATTTGTCAATTCTCCCTTTTCTCCACTCACTTTACATTGTGAGCTGCCGTGAGTATATAGAACACTCGTATATGTTTTTCAGTATAGACGAGTAGATTAAGGCTGATCCTCTTCGCTTAATGTACATTGTACACCTACATACGTACATAATACTATATTATTCATGTTTTGAGAGCAAGAATGATACACGGATTCTTATACGTGGTGATTGATAGATGATCATGTAAGCTTTAAAAGCAAAGTTTAGGGAAACAGTTTAACTACTTCCAGCAGGATACCATATCACGTAGTAGAAATGTATCTATTCAAAATTCTGAAATGAGTTCTGTACATGTCTGTAAGCACAGAGTAAACAAGGAGCAGTTCCACACAGAAGCGGAGGCTATATTCTGCAATTTTTTCTAAATAAACCAAGCATGCCAGTAGAATACAGTATGGGGATTTTATAGTCTACACACATATATATACATATAGTTGGTGTAGAGAGGCTTTGAAGAGTTAATTCAACCTTTCATGATTCGTTCGAAAATCTCAACGTCGCTCTCGTGCACTCGTATTCGTTTGCAAGTCACGAGCTGCCCGTGACAATATAATAATAAGGTAAGGAAAGGTCGACTCTCTACTGTTGACTGTGAGTAAAAGTTGTGTTTTATTAGCTTCTCCAGCCAGAAAAGTCACTCAAATAATTCATGTTTGATGGAAGTAGACAACAATTCTTAAACTTGACCTTTCCACTGGCTCTCCAGTTATTAATGATATCATGCGAGTCTGTTTGAAAAGAAAACATAAAAAGGTACTTTTGGTTGGGGAACTTGTTGTATAGGACTTTATTACTACTATATGTGTTTCGTTTGAACAAAATTGAGAATAATAAGACATTCTTGAACACGCATTTTATCTAGTGTAGATCGAAGAAAGTGCATCATCAAACTCTATCAGAGCAAAGAGAGAGAGATAGATAGTGAGATAGAATTTGGGGGAGAAATAAATCTGCGACAGCAGTTGACCTGACATAACGGTTTTTGTTAGCTTTATGGTATTAGGGGAATCATAATTAGTTCATACTTTTCAAAAGGACAAGCAGGGCGGCCGACCGATCCCCTCAATATATACAAAGGAGGGGAAGGATCTTCCTTGTAATGGCTCAAATCTTAAGTGCATGATATTTATTCCTAGTAATAATATGGTTATTACACCCGCTGCTAAACATGTATGTCGTTTGTTTGTAAGAGAAGCCCTCCGCTTAGGAAAATCAGTATATTACCCCAGACATTCCTAATTTACGCTGATAAGCGTAGGGATCATCATTGCAGGAAGAATAATACAAATACAAGTACACATAGTATACTTACAAGAAGGGGGTTGGCTTTGTGAATGTATTCCAACTGATATAAAGGAAATAAGGAAATACTTATAGTAATATTGTACTTCATGACAATAAGACACGACAATATGGTCAGAGTAAAGTAATATCAAGCCAACTTTAGAAATATTCTGGTATAGATGTACAGTATCGTGTCAAATCAAAAGAACGTCCGTGCACTAAACCATACAGACGTCATGAATCTGCGAACATAGTTAGTTGAGTTTTGTTCGGACTTCTTGTAGGAAAAGAAGTCACACATCGAAAAGAAAGCATCACAGAGAAAAAGCTCAGGTGACCTAGATATTTGGATACAAAAAAGATTGTTGGCAAAGTGTAGAAAGAACAAGATTGGGTAGTTTTGTGCAGTAAGAATGAAGGAGAAAGTAAAATTTGGGGGAATGAGTTCTTTTCCCATCGTCATAAAGGCAATGATGAGGCAGAACACAACAAATTATGTGCATGACCACCATTAGTATCACTTGGTGAGTTTGGTTAGAGAAGCGTAAGTGTGCAATTGGATTTTACTCGTATTCAGCGAGCATACTGAACTTTTAAGCGACCCGTTGCAGTTGTCTGTGTGTGACTAGTTCCGCAAATAGAGAAAGTTCATGAGAATTCAGGGTGAAAGCTGGTCGTGGGTGTACTGCTCCTTGTTTCGTGAGTATTCATTTCAATTGTGTTTGAAGTCAACACTTAAATGACTTGGATGCGTAGACTCTATTCATGTATGGAGAGACTTGTTCATCTCCTCTCGTATTACTTCACTTGTGTGAGTGACTATGTATGTGTGTTGATCTAATACGCTCTTGTAAAGAAGCGCGGCAGATGATACTCAGTGGCCTCAAGTTCTGTGATTCTGTTGTCGGAGTGAATCTCATGGATCCGATAATAAATAGAACGGAATGACTTCTGGGAGGAAGTTTGTGAAGCTTGCTGTGCAGAGTGCAATGCTTTCTTGTTCGGCATTATTTGTTGTTGTGAGTAAGAGAAAAGAGATTTCATCTGTGGGAAGAATGATTCTGTCAGCCAAAAGACGACTAACAGTGCTCTTCTGTCTCTGATCTTCTCTTTGGTGTACACAAAATCGGGAAAGACAAAGACTCAGCAGAGGTCCAAAGACAGGAGAGTCAGGAGATATGAGGAGATGGCATGTTCTATGGTAATAATCACAAGAAGCATTGAAGTAGGCCAAGTCAAAGGATACGGAGATGAACGTGCACACACAAATCTATATCACCATTTTACAAAGATAGACGAAATGAAAATCTCGTACAGATCAAATTGACCCGACTTTCTCTCTTTTTTGCCGATATCTTAAACAGATGTGGTGGCCCTGACTCGCTCTCTCTCTCTATACTTATCCAAACTTATACTCGTGGATAATGTGTAGTGAGTCAGAGTTTTGATAGAGAGAAGCATTTCTAGAAACTTGGAAGATGAGAGAAAGCAGAGAACTGAATAGTTGGACGGTGGGACTACTTTTAGTTCATTTCGAGTTGGTCCCTTCAGGGAGTTTTACTTTCTTTTTAAGAATCACACAGTCTACCAAACCTTATGGTATACACAAGGCACCGCATTCTCTCTTTTTCATGTACTTGTCTATACATAGTCACTATTTCCTTTGCACCATGGAAGTTGATGAAATGTGAAATAAGTTTTTTAAATTGCGGTTATTACTCTTGGAAAGAACTGTGTGTGTGTGTCCCTTTTGTATCAAACTTTGCCGAGTCTCTCAAGAAGATCTCTCGTTCTCTGATGATTATTATGTGTACTAGGGAAAGTCGAGTTCTCATTCTGATCATATACACACACAAGACATAGTCATCAACGCCTCTACCTCCTTTCTCTCTGCAACATTTTTCTTTTCCCAACCCACAAAATTGTCTTTATTGTTCAATTAACTTGAGTTAAAGTGTAATAATACTCACTCACAGTTACGCAATCTTTGGTAAAATGTTGTTTAGTGCCAATAATCCAAGTCATGACAATTTCATCGCTTCAGTTCAACCTTGTGGAATTCCAGTTCGGAGCCAAGAGCTCATGAGTAATTAATTTGTGACTTGCTGAAGGGGATCTCGAGTGTCGCTTCGTATGCTGCAACGACTGCCTATAAATGACAACCACAGGGTAGTAGGCGTCTGAATAACCTGATATCATCAGGTACACACTACAGTCAGTAAACAAGCAAAATCTCATTTAGCGTCATGCGAGAACTTCAGGGAAATATTCCAGAGAAGCTCTAGTTTCATTCGTCGTCCTCGTGTCGCATGAGCTCTGTGAGTTTTTACTTCCAGCATTGATTTTGCAAATTAAATGACCTGGAGAGAATTTATGTTACAAAGTTTTTTGGTTGACTAGTTGTGTAACTGAGTGAGTGTCTTACGGAATTTTTAATGCTTTCACAAGACAAGGAATGCACTTTATTTGCATGAAAATTAGATTTGTGGTACACGTTATACGCGCTTTGAGATCGTTGAGATACCAAACATTTTCCTCGCTTTTGTTGAAATATTACGCGAGAAATGAACAAAAAAGTTTGGCCACAGCTTAAATTATATTCTTTGTTAGGACTTGTAACGGAAGAAAGTGTAGGTTAATTATGAACTGGTTTGCGTTAACAAGAAAAGGTTGGTCTGCTCATGAAGTCATGCGAAGAAAAGTAAATGACTTTTTTGTAATAAGTGAGCTACAGCTTTGGTTTTAATTGTGTGCGTGTGTGTGGTTATGTAAAATATTTGGAAGATTCGCTTTGACTCTTGACTCCTCTCACAAATTACAGTTCATTCTATAATTGTAACTTTTGAAGGCTTAGAGTTTAGTGTACTAAATATGTTTGATTTTTATCACCCACGAAGTATCATGAAGACATTTGTGAATGAAAATAACTTCTAGCAACTTACTTGTGAAAAGTGTTTACACAAAATAAGTTGAATCTTTGCCGAATTCATCAATTGAAGTCTTATTGCAATTTTTGTTCATCTAATGCATTTCTATCCTCACAATCAGTCACGCTAATATGCTCAGTGCTTGTTTAGCCTGTCGTCTAAGAGGTTTGAGGGAAAATTTTTACGATTACAACTTGCTAAATACTCGGTACTTTTTTACTTATGAAATTATTTCTTCCAGTTTACTAGAGTTGACTTTAGTTTTACTCCAGATAGATGATGGTCACAGTAAACGTTTGAGAGTTCCTTCCTTCCTTTTTGCTTA
>Ga0194135_10001113_pt1 | contig 15759 bp, 9 predicted proteins | sample LitLau_LLRF_2013_FD_134024 | JGI IMG/M metagenome (GOLD analysis project Ga0194135, IMG submission 134024) | Freshwater sediment microbial communities in response to fracking from North America - Little Laurel Run_MetaG_LLRF_2013 (version 2) | ecosystem: Environmental > Aquatic > Freshwater >...
CTTCTTCTTTCACTAATTAATACTCTACATCAAAAATAACTCATTTTATGTATCATTCAAACATTACACCTTCCTTATTCAACGTCTCTAATGATCTCTTCACTTCCTACTGGACTCAAATTGTATAAATATATTTAGGCTACTATACACTGTTTACTCAAAATCTGTCTAAATCCTAATGATTCACAAGCCAAGATGCGGATGATACATATATATAAAGTTTTCTTCATTTATTTTATTCCTTAAAGAAAGTATACACACACGGAGGGAGAGAATCATATTTATAAATTTATATATATTTCTTTTATTATAAGAACTTATGGATTGTACGCGAGGAGCAAATGGAAAAGGCAAGAACAACTATGAAAGACTAATAATAAAACTCGAGATGGGAATTCACATATACTTTCTCCATCTTATTTCTCTCTTACCTTTCTTTCTTCGTCCATTTAGCCCCGTGTACATTTTATGTATTATACGTACACTTCCTTCTCTCTCGTTCTTCTTGTAGTAATTGTAAGAATTAAATTGCATTAGCTATTTGCTGTAAATGAGTTCTCGCCCCGCTTCTTCGTTCGTTTCTCCATCTTCCCCTCTATACTATTATATATACCCGACGACAGCAACTTGATTATTTTCTAAATCACAATCTCTCACTATATATACGTGTGTACTTTCTCCTTCCATCTTTCCAAAAAAATTCTCCATTCTTTTATATCTCATAGTACACGCTTCTCTAAACTATTTTACATCTTTCCTTCCTTTCTCCGTAGTACTAGTTAGAGAATGTTAGTAAGTTTATTAAGCACAATCGACGATTTCTAGTATTAATTTAGCTATATATGCGTGTACTAGACTAATGTACACTAAAATAAATCAGAAACAGATCTTTCTCCTCCCTTTATTTATTTTCCAAAAAGAATGAGAATGAGTTGTGTATTCATCAATTTTTCCATGCCATATTTCTCTAGACTATTATTATGATGTATTCAAATCGCTCCATGTATGTCTTGAAGAATGAAACAGGATACACACGTACAAGTCTTCTGTACTATAACAAGAAAGGATCATTGGCGAAATGCTCTCTCGTGGCTCGTTAACTTGTGTCCCGATTGGATATTATGAGTGACTTCACTCACTTGAGTCGTTGAGTCTTTCTTTTTCAATCTCCACTCTCTTTCTCTAATCGCATTACCAATCCCTCATCTCTCTCTCGCAGCAGATGAATTCTACACACACGACCTAGCTGAACAACTTCTTCATACATGTTCATATAAGTATACACAATCACGCTTACACTATTTACATGTGCACTTCTCTAATTGTTCCATCACAGAAGAATAAAGCTCACATTCATTCATTCAAATACTCTCGTGGAAGACTTGAAGTGATCACTTTCGCGAAATTTTACTTTCTCTTTCCACTCCACTGAAATTCACGTTTTACATATAAGCTTGTATGGATTGCTTTCAACATATCCTTCTTATTATTTCACTACTCATTATTTCTTCACATATTGTTTCTATATATGCTTTTTAATTTCTAGTTTTATGTCTACATTTTTACTTGTTTTATTTTCTTCCTTCTCTCGTGATTCATTTTTGGCTTCAAGTATTTCAATGTCAAAATATTTTTCATTCTTTCTGGGCTTCTTCATCAGCAGGAATAGCAGCATCAGCAGGGTTGATTAAGATGAGTGCTTTTGATAATTGAAATATCAAAAATACAAAATGAGACTGTATGTGTATGTGACTTATTGTTAACCTAACAAAAAATTCAAAATAATAGTGTGTGCGTACATTCCTACATAATACTGACTATATAATAAAAGTTCAACATTTATTCGACAAGTTTGAAACTCAGATTACATTATTTTTTTCATGTCAAAATCCTTCCAATCCTTCTCAAATTGGTATTTCAATATTATGAAAGAGTTGAAACCAAATTATATTTCTCTTAATAATAATAAACTTCATGTGTACATTGTACGGTATAAAAACAACTTGGTGGAAAAAAATCTGGAATGCACATACATAGACATCAGTTAATCCGGAAATTGAGAATTCATCGGGACTGAGAATTGTCCTAATTGAGTTGCACTTCCAAATCAACTACAACATCCTGTGCAAGTTGTTCCATAACGTGAACGTGAACTTATAAAAAACTTCCATATTTTTTATTCGATATGAAAGAAGTTGAAAAATGAATTACACAATTATCCAATAAAGTTTTTTCATTTCAAGTGATAATGAAAGATTTTCTAATTTGAAACCCATAATTTTTCTCATTACTCCTTCAGTCCTTATCGCATTAAAAAAGAATGGACCAATTCGACGAATCGATATTAATTTTTATCCTTCATAATTCAATTATATTCTTTTACTGAAGGAGAAATCACTCGAGTGTGTGTACTACAATTCGTGTGGAGAGTATATTTGAGTTTAGAGTTTTATATGGAGTTTACAAAAGTAAAAAAGAGTTTTATATCAAACACACTTTTCACTGATGAAGGCAAACAAGGAAAGTTTCAGACAGAAATATATATAAAGCTAGTAAAAAGTCATGTGCGTAATTGCCTTGTCATTCCCACATCATTTCCCACCATAGGGAAATTACATATAACTATATCCGAGTACACCCTAAACTACTACATCGTATTGACTATATATTCTTCAAGTACAAATGTACAAACGTACAAATTACAACGAGAGAGAACCAAATCTTTTACGAATCAACTCTACTATAAAATTACAATTAATTTCCTTCCACTTTTTTTCTCTTTACTTTCACTACGAGAACATTAAGCGGGTAGTAAATTACAAAATTACAAAAATGTGTGTAATGTGTATCGCTCAGAAAAGTTAAACGATTTCTTCCCTAGCTAAAGTAAAGTATGAAACAACATGACACACGAGGATTGAGAGAGAGAGAGAGAACTCCTTAATGTGAATAATCGAGTGGAATATCTTTAATTTCCACAAATCTTTGAATCTCTCAACGTAAAAAATCAGATTATTTATTTCATTTTTTCTGTTCATTACATTTCATGTATACTTTATTACAATGCAATAACTCTGCATTTGATTAAAGAAACTTCTTTTGTTTTCTTGTCCATTCATCATTATATATTTTATTAAAATAAATACTATTCGAATTGTATTGTACATCGTTGTAAAAATGAAACCACAAGGTCTTTCTTTTCTAAAACGTAAAATAATACACCATAACTAAAACAATATTTATTATTCATAGCTCCAAATTAATCAATAGAATTTATAATGCCGTCTTGGTCGTCACAAGAGTATTATTATGTGAGTCAATAATAATAATTTACTTTCTGTTTTCTCCTTTCATGTTCTATTATTTAAAGTCAATAGCAAAATAAAGAAATAATAAAACACTCAAGCACAAACATTAAAGTTGAATACAAACACAGGCTAATGTAATTCTAGAAGAAAAACAACACGCGAAACAAAATAATTTGTATTAAATTTCTTACATACCAAATATATATTGGCAAGTCGAATTGAAACTCAATTTTCTAAAGGTTACTTTTAGAACATAATTTATTATAGCCATACACTCACTTCCAACATGCGAACTGAATAAAATGTCGAGTCACAATATACAACTTGAAAAGGGCACAGAGGACAGCGACTGATTGATTGAGTTAGCTCTGAATTATAAAAGCATATAGGAGCCTCAAATATATTCTATATATTGTAAGTCTCTCTCTATATTAGACATGATGTAATAGAAGTAATTAGCAAAGGAGTAAAACATGATGTCGTCTACCTGTCCCCCTTTCTATCATACAAACCAACCTTCTCATTTATTCCCACTTTAAATATGCAGAAAGGAAAATCCTACTTGTGAATAAGTAACCAACTCTTCTCCATCTAACCTTCTGTCCCTTCCACATTATTCATGCATGTTTACATATGCCCAACTTAATTTACAATTTGTCATTCCTGCCTATCAAATCTCTTCCCTATAGTTATCTTACTTCCATGCAATTCAACTCACAATATAAAACATATACAATCATGCATCACACACTCATACGTATATACAACATGCACACACACCTCCTCGTCAATACTTAATGATTCATCCTAATAAAATTTGTCCCTTGTTTTTGTAACATTCTAACCAAGCTTTAATAATATTACTTTATCTCTCCAGAATCTACCTATACAGCACACAATATGACTACTAACAACAATTCGACCAGCCCCCATTTCCTCAGGTACAAACTACATACAAGATAAAATATACACATGCTCCACAAAGGAAACACAAGTGCCATATAATAATATAATATAACATTACACAATTCTACCATGCAGTTCCAGGAATCTAAATCCATGTCCATACACCTACATACATCATGTATGTAGTTTATGCAATATAAATATTATTATATCCTTCGCCAGTCTAGGACGCTATGAGTTTTACGAGGACACAGCAAATAGATACAAAAATAATTCATATAAATTTAAGTCTCCGTACAACAGAGATTGCATCTGCCAGGTTTATGTGTAGCAGGAAGCAGAGGCTACATTAGACGCGGGGGAACGAATCGATAAATCAATACGCAGGGTTTATTATGAATTATTAATTTTATAGTTTAGTCTACAAGTCTACGTCTATACATATAATAATATATAAAATATATATCTACATATTATAATATATATAATATATACACATTCACCTTTTCTCTCTAGATAGACTATCATCATCCCTACACTTTCATATAAATATATATTACCTACATCCCCGCACATATTTTATAATGAACCCTGCCTTCACTGAATATTTCACTACAAATTTGTTTTCCGTCGCATACAAAAACTAATAATAATGGTTTCATCTCACACAACACAAGCAAAGAAGGCAAGGCAGGCTCACTACACTCGATCGTCTGATGCAGAGAGGTGTTTTTATTTTATGTATATAATATATAAATATATAAAAGAGAACTCCTCACTATGAATCATTATTCATCATTATGATTAAACTACACACTCAAGTTTCTCAAGTACAAACAAATAATACACAAAATAACATTCACAAACATAAATGTATATTATATATATACTGTCAACTCATCGCGCATATTAAATACTCAGTCAGTACACAGTAAACACATCCCAATAAAAATGTTTTCGCGAGAGTGTATAAGCTTAATAATAGTACAAATAAAATACCCAACATTTTTTGCACACAATAGCCTTCAACAGATATAATTTGACGCTTACGATACCAAAACACATACGCGTACAAACAAAGAACAATATTTTAGTAATGTTCCTCCTTGCTATAATACTCGTCGTATTACGTCCGTAGTTTAAAATGTTTAAAAGTTGTAAAGTTTTAATCTCAATTAAATATGCGAGTAATTGGTGGTTCAAAGTTGGACAGGGTTTTGCATATTTAATATCTGTAGAAAAACATATTTCACTCGGGTGATCCTTATCCTGTATATTTTTCACTCACCTTTCGTTCCCCAACTAATAATATAGTTATATTCTCGTACATTTTATTTGTACTTGGGCATTCTAATAACATCTGCCTATATAGCCGTGATGATATAACGCTATACTGCTAAATAATATATACATACACATACATGTATATTCAAGAGAAATAATATACACACTGTCAAAGTAAATATCGATGTGGCAATCGAAAACAAATAAGCTCAGAGAGTGTATTATTTAAATATGAAGTAGAAATTGGCATATTTTTAACTTTCAAAAGTATATATAATATTATTTGTCCTATAGAACCTCCTCGCTCGCTCCTTCCATTGTGTTCCCGTCTTGTTTGTAATAATATTCTTCCCTGAGTAATTGCAGGTGTCATAAAAGTATAGAAACTTTTTCACAATATTCTCTCCTTCCTTGCCAATAACACATTCTACTCTACGACCAGTAATCATTACTGAACCCAACTTTATATAATTCATAAATATACGTCATGCAGAATTAAAGTCTCAAGTTGCCCTCAATTTTATTTACACCTAAGCCATTTCATAATATACTTAACTTGTAAGGCATATCTTCTGCTAAAGAAAGACATAAAAGAGTGAAGGTAGGTAGGTGAGCGTGTGCGACAGAAAAGAACTTGTAGGAGTGCGAAAAGTGTTTATGAAAAGAGATTCACTTTCATAGGAGTGTAGGAAGGAAAGAGAGAAGAAAGAAGGAGGAAGTGAGTCCAATTGACATTGACATTGACAAGTATCACTAGTTGTAGTTGTGTGGTTGGTTGTGTAAGGTGGAGAAAGCATCTGAGGGATTAAAGAGGAAGCAGGAAGGTGGACGAAGAAGAAGAAGACTACCAAAGCCACGAGCGTGAAATAAGCTGGCCACAACCACAGAGGAGGACGACTGGGAGATGTGATGATGATCATGATATGATTTCGTTACTGGAGAAGAACCAACTCTGGAGAAGAATTGAATGAGACGAACGAGGCGAAGTATAGTCAACGGAGAGCAAGTCAAAAAGACTCTCTTTTGGAGTGGCAAAAGAGACGAGAGAGATATAACAAAACGCTGAGTTCAATCCAAACACAACTCAGTACAATCCTTTCGTTCACTCGGAGAGCACAATCTCTCTCTGTCCTTAACCAAAAGTAAAACTCACAGACTCTTTCTCATCTGCACACTTGTTCACTTGGTTGTCTCTTTCTAGAGGACTTTCTGCAGTTAAAGTACCACACTGTGCATTGCCAGTGTGTACTTAAGTGACACTACAAAAAGTATTCAAAGCAGTTGCACTTAAACTTTAACTGTAACCTCGAATGAACTAATCACCGAGTGAGAGTGAGACATTTAAGCCCCTCAAAATGACTTCTTCCCCCTCTCAACAGTATTGTTTAAGATGGAACAACTACCAAAACAACTTGACAAATGTTTTCGACCAACTCCTTCAGTCAGAAGCTTTTGTCGACGTCACCTTAGCTTGTGAAGGACATTCTCTTAAGGCCCACAAAGTAGTTCTCTCAGCGTGTTCCCCATATTTCCAGTCTCTCTTTTTTGACAACCCGTGCAAACATCCAATTGTCATTCTCAATGGAATCAAATGGGATGAACTTAAATCTGTCGTGGAGTTTATGTACAGAGGAGAGATCAACGTGTCTCAAGATCAACTCGCTCCTTTGCTTAAAGTTGCTGAGGTTCTGAAGATACGAGGACTCGCTGATGTCTCACGTGTTGGTCCTTCAAGTGTCTCTACTTCATCGGGTGTTGGTGGTGGTGGTGGTTCTGCTTCTTCTTCAAGAAACAATCCAGAGCATCATCAACTCAATTCAGTAAAGTCATCTCATGGAAGATCTCATGAGTTTAACAACACATCTCTCCATGACTCAGGATCTGAATCACCTTCATCTCATCTTCATCATCTTTCTAGCAATGGAAATCCATTGCACCCTTTGCTTCAACAACAAGCAGGAGCCTCATCGTCGTCTCCTGGTGCTGGTGGAGCTGTGGCTCTTTCAGCCCAACAAGCCCATCAAATGCTTGCCTCTCTTTCAAGGAGGAAACGGAGGAAAATGTCAACTCCAGAGAGAACTCCAAGTCCAACAGATGATATGGACGACCACAGTAACCAATTGGAAATCGACAGTACCAACGGGGACTATGATAGATCTCCAGGTTCCAATTTGATTCCAGAGTCTCCTGTATCATCCAGAGACTTGGCTGGAGTCTCAATGAGTCTCACTCCAACTTCTAGTGGAAATCTCAATGCTGGAGGAAATTTGGCTTCTCTAGCAAATTCTTCGGCTGCTGCTGCAGCTTCATTGGGACCAATTGGTCCAGCTCTTTTAAATCTCCATGCTGCTGCAGCTGCAGCGGCTGCTGTTGCTGCGAATTCCGGGGGGAATGGAGGAAATAATGGCTCTGGGGGTGGGGGAAATCACCACGGATCGTCTTCTGGAGTTGGAGGAGGATCTTCCTCCGTGTCTAATGACTTGGATATAAAGCCAGGAATTGTTGAAATGATTCGTGAAGAAGAAAGGGTAAGTTTTAACCTCTCATTTCACATCTTTTGCACACGAAGAAGAAGAAGAAGAATATATTCATATAAGACAGAGAAGGAGAAAAAAAGTAGAGAGGTGCACTTTCATCGAAGAATATTTCATTTCATTAGTTAGCCCCCATTTGACTTCATCAAGGAAGAAGGCTTAACGTTTAATTCACATTCCATTTTTTATCCGTACATAATTAAGTAACATTAGTGAACTTAATATTGTGAGCTAACGTGTGTAATGCTTAAGTTTAGTTTTTCACGAAGCACTAACGAAAGTCTGTTCGTTTCATCATCAAAGCTGGTCATAGCATGTGAGTAGAAAGAGGAACTTGGAATTGGAATATTTAGTGAATAAAACTTCTCCAGACTTCGAGGAATGTGAGAGACTTGTATTCTCAATAAATTCGCGTTATTGTCTTCGTTCATTGATGACCTCAATGAAAAGCCTCCTCCCGAATTTTTCTACATTAAACACTAGAATTTCTGATAATCGAACTACTCTTGTTCTATCATTCCATCAAAGATCCTCATCGTGTCCACTCTACACTCAATTTAAATACATGACTATCGCTTAAAAGAATTCTAATCCATCGACACTCTTAAATATACCAAAACTGAGATACATTATCCAGATTCTTCTATAACTACTTTTAGCTCCGTTGCTTATTCATTGTCATTAGCTGTCGTAACATGGACCAACAAATAAACCATCCTTAATATTCTTAATTTAACGTAGCATAGGGTGTTTAATTTTTCCCTGGTTTTAAAATGAAGGCCAAAAAACAATTTTTGGGAACACCTTTAAACTCTTATTAAAACGATTAAGGTTTCCTTTCGTCTCATGTCCCATCTCACACAACACAACACATAACCACTTAATTAATATAAAATCCATCCCATATTCCACACACACACCTCCTCACTTTTATATATATACTTGGAACCTCATTAACTATTCTTATTAATTAAATTACTCCCATCGTAGCCAATCCCACTCTCTTAACGTCATTCAGGTTTTATATTTTTCATATTTTGTTACCTTTCTACTCTCCTCCCTTCTTCGAATTCACCAGGATTAAAATAAATTGTACTTTCTTTTCCTCGAGATACATTTAAAAATTCAAATGGTAAGAAAAAACCTATTTCCCTATTTATATTCACGAGTAGAAAGTACATGGAAGCTTCTTATAATTTTACTTAAGCACAGCACACGTATAAGAAGTGAACCATCTTCCCATCCATTTCACTTCACATGCAAAGTTGAATGAAAACACACACACACACAGTCAACATTCCATTTAAGTTAAACTCCAAGTCGAAGTGCAGAGAGAGAGACTTTAATCAACGAGAAAGATTTGGTGTGTGTGTGTGTGAAACTAAAAGTGCATATTTATTTCATCCTACAGACCATAAATACTTTAACAGCGTTCCAAATATCTCTCTCTCTCTCTCTTCTATTGCTTTTACTTTATTTACTTACAAACTACTTGTGTCTAGGAAAAAATGAAAATTAGTTTTTTCCACTGTAGATTGTATTACATTCATATATGCACGAAACTTGCACGTTATATACTTTCACGATGAGATCTCACTCTTCCAAACATTCGCCCATCTTTTCCCCACGCAGTAAACAATGAATGTCTGATTGGGCATACAACATATTCCAATCTAACATTTGTGCAAGAACAAGTAACGTGTACAAGTAAATGCATAACCCATAAGATTAGTGAATTACTCTTTTTTCTTTCACTCTCTCCTGCTCAGCTCTTATTCATCCAAAGCACTCTTGTTTCATCAAAAATACGTGTAGGCACACTATAAAACATAATAATTCATGGAGATGAACAACACTTTCACGGAACATTGTTGTGTCGTCTTTTGTATGCTTTTCTCCACGAGGATTCTCCTAAAAATAGAGATATCATAACAACATTGTGTTCTATTCTTCGTAATATTTTGTTCAGTATTTCCAGTTACCTTTTTCCCACTCCATTTTGTGTGTTGTAGACTTTTCGAAAATGAATTTAATTCTAAGAATTTATGTTCACTGGAAGCACACAAGTCGAAATATTTATCCTCTCTGTGCCCTTTCAACTTATAAGTCGAACAAATTATAATATCTTTCGCCATCATGAGTACAACTTGACTGTGCACTTTTTACTGACTGCCTGGTATCGGTATCATTCGAATTGTGGAGAAATCATTTTACTTGGATTTATTTCCATCCACTGGGAAATTATTGATAATAGTCTTCCGCTTTTGTATCTTTTATTTTTACCACATAAGTTCACGTTCACATCATTTTTCATTCTGTTTCTTGGAAATAAAGAATAGGTAGACATAATAAACTTCTTTTTGTCCCGGTCTTTCACAATAAAATGCATCTTTAAAATATTTCTCTTGATTAGTTCAAGTATAACAAATTCCAATTGAAGAATTAGGCTCCACAGATTTAAATATACAAGAATTCATTTAAAAATTTATAATAGATTCACACAAATCGTCGTACTCACTACATGCAAAGACAATGGAGGCTGCAAGTAATTAAGAAACATGTTTCCAGAAACATGATAGAAACATTTTGCACGAGAATATTACATGATTCAGGGTGCAATAAAAGATTGTTTAGTTAGCAGCGAAGCTGTGCACACAGAGAGAGGAAGAGTTGGACACATAAATATATCAAATAAGAACATGCATTTGAAACGAAGGGGCAATATGATGATGATGATAGGGTTGGGTCTTTGCATGTATATATATAAATATATATATGTGATAATAATGCAAGTGTATAATATCATCTCCATCTCTCTAGCTGTCTAAATTACGCATGTATGTTGCATTGATTGCTCTCTCCAACCCAAACTACCAACCCAACACACATTTATCCAAACATTCTGTGTATAATCCAAGTCTTCTCGTCACACGTGGGTTGTTGTTAAAATGTTCAATACTCCGAGCACGATCTCATATCAATTAATCACCCTACACTATATTCCCCAGCAGGAGATATATATATCTCTCTCAAATATCTCTTATATATTTGACGGTTTAATAAACGCAAAAACTTAAGTCTTAATGAAAATACTCTCGTCAAAATAACGCAGAGAGAGAGAGAGAGAGTCTGAGAGAGAGATGAAGCAGAGTGAATATATAAGAACGACATTTGCAAGCATTGCAACGAGATTTAAAAAGCCAATAAGGGAAGGAAAAATAGAGAGAAGAACGCGATCGACGAGGACATGGCAAGAGAGAGAGAGGAATATTTATTTTTTATGTTAACATAAACATTTGCTTCATGTTTATTTTAGTTGTAGGCAAAAGCAAAAGCTGAGAGGAAAGAAGGTGAATTTTATTCCAACTCACATTCAAATATGAAGTAATAATAATGGTACACACACACACAGCCAGTGAACGTAGATTCAGAGCAGATAGAGCAGAGAGAGCTTTTTCCATATTCTATGCTTTCCTTGGAATATATTATTATTACATGTATACATATATTATACAACTATACAACTATAGTTTAGTCCGGTGGGTGTGGGTGGAGGCATAAGGCATTAGTACAAATAATACCCGAATTTCATGAACCACTAGCAATGCTACCACCACCGAAGGAGAAGAAGCAAAAGCTTGAACCAAAGTGGGGGGAGATTTCCAAGCAGTCAATGTTTGATGGCCCGATATACATTATTATTAGTCTTTCGAATGTTATATAACTATTACAGTCTTTATACCTACATTTATATATGTATAGCCTCTGTATATTATATTTTATTATTATTATCGTTATTATTATTCATTCGCAGAGGTCTCAACTTTCCTCTCAACTTCTCTCTCTCTCTCTCTGCACAAGAGAGAGAGAGAGACTTGTCCATTTACTTTCATTATCCACAACTCTCTTCTTCCTCGCTTGTTAACATTTTATGAATATTGAATGCTTCATCGTTTGTATCCCATGCCGTTCTTGTGCCTGCCTACTGAATAACTCTCACCATATCACACACAACTAAAATGTACATTAAAATTGAGACTTGCTAGTGAAGCTCGTCTAGCTAAAGCTAAAAGAAGTGGAGGAGGCAACAGAACATGATCTCGTCGTCGTTGCAGGTTGGTTGTTAGAAAAGACATGATGTAATATTTATATTATTAATATTATGTGTAGTACATTCTATGTATTACAGCTCGTGTGTGAGTCTTTCTATATTGGCTGCTGGAGTGATATGGTTATTATTCCTGCTACAAATGTTTTGTTGAGTAATAAATGTGTGTGTGCGAGAGATGCGTGGAAATATATCTATAAAGCTCTCTCTCATATAAAGAGAGATATATATTACATAGTAGCCATTCGCTTTAAGGTTTTAACAGATCCATGTGAGAAGATTATGTTTAGAAGAAGGAGAGGAGGCAAAAGGAGAAAAAGAAGAGGAATTTCTTTTAATTTTTTATGAGATTTTCTTCAATGCCTCGTTCTAAAATTATACTTTAGCTATTCTATTATAAATAAGTTAGATAGATGGATTGCTTACTTTTACTGGAAGGAAGGAAGAGATGAGAGAGACTATGTGTGGAGGTGGTGGTGGTGGTTGGAAGAAGCAAATTGTACATGTACACAGGATACTATTCCTTAACACTTCTCTTCTAAATCGGGTAGTATATGGGATTCGAAGGATATGAGATTAATGCAACACACCGAACACTTTCCTCCTTTAAAAGAGACCTAACCACTAATAATATTTATATAAAGATGTGCAGATATAAAACGAATCTTCTGGAGATGCACACTCACACTCAGACATGGCCACACGTCGATAAGAAGTGGAGAGAGGGCGAGGTTATAAGTTTAAGTTAAATGAGGAAGGAATCACTGAATTGACAATTTCTTATTCTGTGAATATATTTATATTCTATTTCTCTCGTCTTTTGGATCTACGACAGAGTACTAAAATTTAAAAAAAACTTTCTTTACACTCGTTTCCTTTTACTTCCCAGCGTGGGTTTTATTTAATGGTCCCCTTCTCATCCTAGTTATGCGTACAACTCAAATTTAATTTAATTTTTAAGTAATAAGTTTAAAGATTGAAACCCCACTCGTACTACTATTACTCTTATACTTCCTATCATCGTCATCCTTTACGTCTTCATCTTCTTCTTCGTCTCATGAAAATCTTGAAATATACTTGAAATGTTGAAATGTTCATGAGTCCCTAATTGCATTTAGTTTGACATTTATTCTTCATTTGCAGGCAAAGATGCTCGAGTCAGCTCACGGATGGTTGGGACCTTCCAGCTCTACTTTGTCAGGTGGGAATCTTTTCCTTATCGCGTTTTATTATATTTATACAATATAGAAAGAGCTTTCGCTTATTATTATTATTATATTATATATATATCTGTAATTTATTGCTCTCGCTCTCTCCCATTTATATATCCTGAGCTTAATATTTACGATTAATTTCCATCCATATTTTGCATAAATCCCTGGCCCTAAACAACACTTTACCTCTCTCGACTCTGACGATGACAGATGAAATACGATCGCGTTTCTCTGTACGTTCTCTTTCATAAACTCAACCTCGTGCTCTCCTTTGCACTTATTACACAACGAATTCCCAATGTACAGTGTACAGCAGGAACGGTTCCGGTATACAATTCACAGTTTGAGTTTTGTATTACTGAATTTCTCATAAAAATGGATTGTCTTTATTGAAGGAGAGCAATAAAGTAATCACCAGGTCCGTATATACTTTTGATCCTGGAGAGTTTTATACAAAACGTGTGCATGTATGTATGTACATGCGGTTTGGGTTATATTGGGAGGTTGTTAAAAGGTGGAGTCATGCGGCTATAGGACCAGCAACATGGAGCTTTCACATTTTCTTCATTAATCATGCGAATAATTTTTAATGGAAAGCAATCGAAAAGTTTTTAATAATCGCGGAGTGTCTACGCGTAATCCTGCTGGGGAGAGAGAGTCTACATTATATAAATATATCTATCTCCTTTTACTTTTATAAAGAGAGAGTTCATTAGGGGAACCACCAGAAAACGTAGAGAGAGAGAAAAGTTGATTCCCTACACATTTTACTGATTGCCCTGTGTTATTAATTATAACTGGAATAGTTTATGACACGGAAGGCTGATTATTTTATACATTAATTACGAATTCGGATAATTACATTAAATTACACGTACTCTCTCTCTCTCGTTCCCTATTCCTCTTCTGCGGTTTATACTGAGCTCTGTCGGTTCTGATTTTATTCTCTCTTTCACCAGGAACAACTAATCTTATAAAAAAGTAGAGCACACACACAGCCAACCTAACCAAAAGAAATTATTCCACCGCGTTACACGTTACACGTTAATATTCACCCATTCCCCGTTTGTTTTAATGTTAAACCTTCATCATCACACTTTTCTAAACTATTTCGTACAGAGAGAGTTCAACTGGCCAACCTTCTCTCTCCGTTGAACTCTCTCCCATAGATTTACGGCTTTAATTTCCATCTACCAAACTCCTTCTTCTTCTTCCCTTGCTCTCTCTCGCTTCTCTACACTTTTATAAATTCAAGTAATTTACGTAATTATCATGTCCACATTTCTCATCTGTCTTGAGCTAACAAAGAGCTGAAAGAATATATAAAACAGCCCGTGGTTGCACGTGTGTGTATATATGAATATGTACGGACCAGGCCGATAGTAACACTTTGCTGGAATAAATAGTTACCCAAAAACAAACTTTGTTTTTCACATGCAAACTTTTTAAAAAAGGCAAATAAAATATTAATTTATTTTAAAGGTGGCTCTCTCTCTCACGTTCACATAAGTTTTATATACTTTACACTTCTTTCGTCTTTTATGTTTTAGTTGGAACGACCAGGCAAACTTTTAATTACGGGTTTTTTCTCTCCCCTTCTGAATTATGCGTGTTCTCACATCTCACCCTACATTTTTTCCTCTAATGAATGTCTCTCTCTCATTTTAAAATATTTATGTCAGACATATATTGACCAAACTGTTATACTAAAACGTAAAAGCTTTCTATAAACTTATTATTCCTACCTGAAGCGAAAAAAAGGTTTAAAGAAGAAGGTTTAATGAATAAAAATTAAACGTATCCAGCGCATATATATAAAATAATGTTGGTTGTGTACACACGAGGTTATTATGAATGTACTTTTGTGTACAAAATGTAATTAAGTAGAATTTATAATAATAATAATATGTATCCGTGTGTTGTTGTGCTTCACCCTTTTTTCTTACCTTGCGTGAAACCTTAATGAACGTATATAACACGTAGAGAGTGAGTGTGTGATAAGGGATACATATACTTAAATGCATGGCTCTGAATAATAACAATCAAAAAAGCATTTTTAGTTTTTAGTGCCAAGGCTTCTTCGTTTTTTATTTTCATCAGGCAGAGTCATCAGAGAGAGAGTATACGGGAAAAAATCCATTTGAAATTAATGAGTAACTTTCAGTCATTTCAATATTCCCCTGTCCATCCATATATTCCCATGTCTTTTTGTTTTAAAACATATCTCGTCTATTGAATTACCACCTGAATGATTGACACAGAGACATCACAATATCTTCAATATTTAAATATAAAACCCCCAACTGGTAAATGTCTTTTTCCTAATAATGTCCACCCTACATTTCACTAATACATTACGTACACGTACACACACACGCTTTTACATGTGTAAAAGTAAAAGCACA
>Ga0194135_10001114_pt1 | contig 15750 bp, 18 predicted proteins | sample LitLau_LLRF_2013_FD_134024 | JGI IMG/M metagenome (GOLD analysis project Ga0194135, IMG submission 134024) | Freshwater sediment microbial communities in response to fracking from North America - Little Laurel Run_MetaG_LLRF_2013 (version 2) | ecosystem: Environmental > Aquatic > Freshwater >...
ATATATTAATTACTGCTCTTCTATCCTCATCCTCGTCAAAATCCAAGCTCTGAACGGTATGGTTGCATAATCATTTTGGTGATTACCTTTCACTGTGCTTTATGTAAGGTTTTTTAAGACAGACGGGGACGGACGAATTGACGACGAAACATAAACGCAAAATGAGCACAAGCAGTGGAGATAAAACAACCTTATTGACGTGCATCACTTGTCGTGTTGGCTTTCGAGATGCTGATATTCAACGTGACCACTACAAGTCCGACTGGCACCGGTACAATTTGAAAAGAAAAGTGATCAACTTGGATCCAGTAACAGCAGAGAATTTTGCAGAGAGGGTAGCCGTCCAAGAGGCGAAGCAAGTTAGTGAATCAAAAGATACCTCAAGATACTGCACCGTCTGTAGGAAAAGTTACGGGAATGATAAGGCATACAAGAATCACCTCAACTCCAAGAAACATTTGCAAATGAACAGTGATTCCGACAATCCCGCTGAAGCCATTACACTTGCTCCGAATCTCGCTGATGGCCTTGCGGAACAGGAGAAAGTCCGCGGTGGTAAGAAACCTCTTCCAGAGCCACTGCTTATGCAGCCGAAGAACCCCCAGGGAAAATCTGCCGATGCCGCCATGGAGGACGAGGATGGGGAAGAAGAGTGGGATGAAGTTGAAGGGACCCCACTCCCGCCCAATCACTGCCTGTTCTGTGACAGTGGAAACGAATGTTTCGAATCAAATCTGGAACACATGAGTCGTGAGCATTCCTTCTTCATCCCTGACGTTGAATACTGTACGGATATTGAGGGGCTTCTGGAGTACCTCGGTGGAAAAGTAGGGGAGGGGATTCTCTGCCTTTGGTGTAACGAGAAGGGGAAACAGTTTTATGATGTCAAGTCGGTGCAAGTAAGTGTCTGACTGTCTTATACTCTATAAAATTTGTAGTTGATAATTCTATTTTACAAACTCCTCATTAAAATTCATTTATGCTTCGTCTTGTATTTTAGCAACACATGCGAGACAAGGGACATTGCAAGATACTTCATGAGGGGGAGGCCATTTTTGAATTTGCCGACTTCTATGACTACAGCTCCAGTTATCCGGATGGGTCAGATGTGAACCCAGATGAAGCCTACCAACTAGAAACGCTTCATTTCAATGAGAACATGCAACTGGTTCTGCCTTCTGGAGTCACACTTGGTCACCGGGCCTTGAAAATTTACTATAAGTACGTACGGTGGCTCGCTCGTTTTTAAGTTTTCTCTTATGTGGAATGACGCTTGAATTCACATTAATTAACTTTAATAATTTTATAGGCAATACATTCGACCGGGTGCCCAAATCACTGTCCACCGGTCTGTCAAAAAGGACAGCGTCCTCTCTAAGTATCGAGCTATTGGATACGGTTCTACACTTTCTCTGGCTGAGGCTCAAAGGTATTTTCTTTCAGGCCCTTCTACTCGTCACAGTCAGTCTTAGCATCCAAATAATTTTGGTTAATCCTTAGAAAACACCGTGACCAGAAAGTTTTCAAGCATGCTCGGGACAAGTACTATATGAAGCTTGGCGTCCAAGGGAATAAGACCACCCAGCACCATTTCCGCAGACAGGTCCAATTTTAAACAAGGAATTTCGATTGGCTTCGAGGTTTGCTTTTACTTCGTGGTAAAGTATCGCGAATTAAAATTGGTTCCAAATTACATAAATATGCGTAATTATTCCGAGTTAATTGTGAAATCTGGTGATGCAAGGTTACGGTTTGGGCAACTCTTTGTGATTCTGTTGGGATTGGAGCTGCTGCAGTAGCATCTCCAGTTGGTGATCATTCCCGTTGATCTCAGCAGATTGTCGAGTCTTTTGCAGGTGCTCCGATAGAATTTGATCAGTCCGGTTAAGTTTGGCAATGCTGAATGTTCTGCTGTGCCTGGAATTGACATTTTTAATCTTTAAAACTAACCTACATTATCACAACCGTGGCACGCTACCAATGTGTGTCATCTCCATCTCATCATACTTGAGTGCTAAGTAGTGAAGCATGGCACCGATCACCAGGAATACGCATGCTCCAGCCGCAATCCAGGTATTTGGTTTGCGAGAAATCCCTTTAATACCATAGTAAGTATCACTATCGTAAGATTTCTGGTTTCGATTATTCTGATTTGGCCAAATGGACTCATCTCGCCACCTAGAATTACATCATATTCATAACTAAATAGTTCTCACTAGTTGTAGTGACCTGATAATTAAACGCATAATCCAGTAGACGTACATGAAACTTGAAGGGTCCGGTTCATTTTGCGTGTTGTAGTAATTGTTCGTGCTCATCCGGTGATTAATTTCAATGGCACGGGCAGCCCGGAGATCAAGATCATAAGATCGTCTCAGCGTATTCTTGCTAAGAATAGAGTATGCGTCATTAATTTTGACAAATTTCTCATGTAGGCTTGAATCCAAGGAATTCTTATCCGGATGATATTTCTTGGACAAAGTGACAAAGGATTCACGAATATCTTGGGATGAGCAGGATTCCTTGAGCCCCAGGATTTCATAGTGCGTTAGTATTCTCTTCCTAACCAACGAAGAAATAATTACGATTTCAAAGACTTTCTTTTGCGGATAATTACAGACAGGGTATAATTTGAGTTGCTTACCTAGGCATTTTAAAATGGTTTGAGGATCGATGACTGACACCAAGGACTCCTCCTTCGGAGCAGATGAATTTTATATTAAAACATAATTTTGAGTCAATCTATATTGAAGGGAATTATGAAAATTACGTTACTTAAATAGGAATCATCGCCATCTGATTCACAGCTGATTCCGGTCTGCTTTATGGCTTGTGAAATTTGTAAACAAAAAGGAAAGTAAGAAGAGTGAAAGTGGAATTGATAAAGCGCATGACACGTGCCTGTACACACGGCACGGGAGAACAATACTCCACCTTTTTACCACAATAGAAATAAAACTTAAGTTTAGTCCTAAACAGGAAACAGTAGTAGTTAAGTCACTGCAGAGTCTTTAATAAATGTCATTAGGAGTCACGCAAGACAGGAAGCGAAAGGCTTCTTCCCATCTACACAATCACCACAAATTCCTAATTCACTAAAACCCTCAGCATCAATCCCGTGTCACCGTGAAGACCGTGATACCAGGACACGATATTCGCTCATCAGCTGCGTCGGTTTAGGCTCGGTCCTTTCCTTTCCCAAGCCATTCATCCTCACCATCTTGAGTAAACGCACCTCTTCTTTTATTGTAAAATTACTTTCACGAGGGGATTGTTTGTCAGAATTTCTTACATTCTTCCTTACTTTTGAATAATTAACATCTGTCAGTCAACCCAAATTATTGGAAATCCGAATCTAAAATTCTCCAAGCTCTCCAGTTTTTTTTAATGGTGACGAGGCGATAGGCCTATTGACCACACTCATAATGGGTCACGTTTCCTTAGTTAAAACGCTGTCGTCTTCATGTCTTCCGAAATCACTGTTTGGCCTACGTAATGCTTCAACTCCGTCCATTTCTAAGCTACGGTTTAGACAGTACTCGTCAAAAATCGAGTATGTCCCTATTCGCAGTATTTTGGTTGCAAATCGAGGTGAGCCAAGGAAATGTGTCTAGATTTTTAGTTAATTAAAGTGGATAATTTATTATGATGAAGTTAGCAAGATGTTAATCTATTGTCATATATTTGTTTCAGGTGAAATATCCGTGCGTATATTCCGGGCATGTTCTGAGCTTGGAATTAAATCTGTGGCAATCTACTCTGAGCAAGATTCACGGCAAATGCATCGCCAAAAAAGTGATGAGTCGTATTTGATTGGAAAAGGGCTGCCTCCTGTACAAGCGTATTTGAACATCCCTGAGATTATCAAAATTGCCAAGGTTAGTTCATCCGTTCTTACATGTTATTCCGCTATTGGTGACATGTACATGCTTTTGTAATATACTATATTATCTCTTTTCTAATCAAATATCGATTCTGGGAGATAAGTTCGGCTCATAATTACCAAGACAGGAAGATTCCTGGGATAGTTTGCCGCTCACACTAATCCACACTTCGTTTTCTTTTACAGGAGGCTGGCGTTGATGCTGTGCATCCTGGGTATGGATTCCTTTCCGAAAGACACGATTTTGCTCAAAGTTGTATCGACAACGGAATCCGATTCATCGGTCCTTCACCAGCGGTAATGGCTAAAATGGGAGATAAAGTGGCGGCACGAGAAGCTGCTATTGCTGCCGGTAGGAAGGAATATGATGATATGACAGTAACAATTAATGGATATCATCTGAAATAGTACTTTATGGTGACAATATATATTCATTATGAACATAATTTTGCTCTTAGGCGTTCCGATCATTCAAGGGACTGACGGACCAGTAAATACTGCAGAGGAAGCGACGGCTTTTTGCAAGAAAAACGGACTACCCGTGATATTCAAGGCTGCATACGGAGGAGGTGGCCGAGGAATGCGTGTTGTCCGAAGAATGGAGGTAATCTATTCTAATTCTAGATCATTTTATTTCGCCAGGATTGCTTACTAACTTACACTAATACATTTTATAGGACGTTGACGAACTTTTTAAGCTTGCGAGTTCAGAAGCACTTGCAGCCTTTGGAAATGGTAACCAGAGATGCTTTAATTTACGTTGACAGTCATCCAATTTAGAAATCCGTTTCTAATTTTTCTCAGGTTCAATGTTCATTGAGAAATTTATTGAGAGGCCACGGCATATTGAATTTCAAATGCTGGGAGACAAAGCAGGAAATGTCATTCATCTCTACGAGCGGGATTGCAGCGTTCAGCGCCGGCATCAGAAGGTAATATACTTTCTCCGATTCAAATACCCAAATTTAATCACATCAATGTGGTATTTTCAATTCTAGGTGGTAGAAATCGCACCCGCCCCGAATCTACATCGAGACGTAAGGGATCTGTGCTGTTGTATATTCATGTTGAATTCAATCTCATATGCTCTTATATGCTTGTTCTGAAATTGATTTTAAAAGGTGCGAGAGCAAATGGCAGCTGCTGCCGTGAAACTTTGCGAATCCGTCGGATACGAGAATGCAGGAACCGTTGAGTTCCTGTTGGACGGCAATGGGAATTTTTACTTCATTGAGGTCAACGCTCGATTGCAGGTTGAGCATACTGTCACCGAAGAAGTCACTGGGTATTTTAAAAAGATGACATTTTAAATGTTTTACTTGTATTTTTCTACATTAATTTATTGATTGTGATTTCTCATGTTAGAGTGGATCTTGTCCAATCTCAGATTCATATCGCTGAGGGAATGACGTTGCCTGAGTTGGGTCTTCTTCAGGAGAATATTGACGTAGATGGATGTGCGATACAATGCAGAGTCACAACTGAGGATCCTGCTAAGGGATTTCAACCAGACACGGGAAGAATTGAAGTATTCAGAAGTGGGGAAGGAATGGGGATTCGACTGGACGGTAAGTTTATAGCGTCCTTCATTTTGCTCAATGTGTAAGAATGATGAGTTACTGAATCATGACTTTTGATTCCAGGATCCGCTGGATTTTCCGGTGCAATCATTTCTCCGTTCTATGATTCTCTCCTTGTGAAAGTAATCTCTCATGCTGCCGACCTCCCGGCCTCGGCTTCAAAGATGAGTAGAGCATTAAGAGAATTCCGTGTCAGAGGTACCTTATTTATTAAGCATTATTGATTAATGTAAAGCAAAATTAGTAATTTCAAAGAAAATAATCTTCGAAGGCGTGAAGACGAATATCCCATTTCTCCTCAACGTCCTGGAAAATCAGAAGTTCATAAATGGAACCGTTGACACCCACTTCATCGACGAGAATCCTCAATTATTCAATTTCGCTCCGAGTCAGAATCGCGCTCAGAAGTTGCTGAATTACTTGGGAAATGTCATCGTTAATGGCCCGATGACACCATTAGCTACTGGGTTAAAACCATCTGAAATTACTCCAGCTGTGCCGGAGTCCCCCGCTGCTGGTGAGTCAGATTGACCCCGTGAATCACAACGGAAGTCTTAATTTATACATTCTGTACAGGCATTGCCCCGCCAGAAGGTCTACGCGAAGTGCTCAAGAGAGAAGGTCCTGAAGCATTTGCGAAGGCAGTTCGAAATAGAAAGGGTCTTCTTCTCATGGACACGACTTTCCGAGACGCACATCAAAGTTTGTTGGCGACAAGAGTTCGTACTCACGATCTCCTCAAAATTTCTCCATTCGTGGCCCACAACTTCCACAATCTGTACTCACTGGAGAACTGGGGCGGAGCTACTTTCGATGTAGCAATGAGGTATAGTCATTTAATACTTATGTACAAATTCACCTGTCCTTGAAAACCCAAATTTTAACAAACAATTAAGGTTCCTGCACGAATGCCCATGGGAGAGATTGGAAGAAATGCGAAAGAGAATTCCGAACATTCCTTTCCAGATGTTGCTGCGTGGCGCAAACGCTGTTGGCTACACAAATTACTCTGATGACGTTGTTTACAAGTAATGATCCCCAATATTGCCAATGCCCATTTCTCTTTAAATGTTTATTAACAAAAGACTTAAAGAGTTGTAATTGGTTACTCAGGTTCTGTGACCTATCAGTCCAATGTGGGATGGACGTATTCCGGATCTTCGACTCGCTCAACTACCTCCCAAACTTAATCCTCGGGATGGAAGCTGTTGGGAAGGCAGGAGGCGTTATCGAGGCTGCCATTTCCTATTCTGGCGACATTTCTGATCCAAATAAGACGAAGTACGATCTCAAGTATTACACAAAGCTTGCGGATGAACTGGTGAAAGCTGGAACCCATGTCCTCTGCATAAAGGTAAAATCTGATTATCTGGAATGACGCATCGCACCAAGTATGCATTCTTTATTTGGGCAACTTCGATTTCAGGATATGGCTGGATTACTGAAGCCAAGTGCTGCGAAAATGTTGATTACTGCTCTCCGGGATAAACACCCTGCGATTCCAATTCATGTACATACGCATGATACTTCCGGTACTGGCGTTGCGTCCATGATCGAATGTAAGTAGCTTCATATTGTTAACTGTCGACTTCCAGAATTTACAAACAATTAATTCAAACTTTTTCAGGCGCTCGAGCTGGTGCGGACATTGTCGACTGTGCCGTCGATTCCATGAGTGGCATGTAAGTAACGGGCACGGTTGTTCATATGTTCGTTGTAACGTGTATTATGAAGGGTAATTACATAAACTATTGTTCCTGTTATAAGGACGTCGCAGCCTTCAATGGGTGCCCTTGTTGCTTCGCTAGAAGGAACGGAATATGATACTGGAATGACGCTCCAAGATATTAGCAAATACTCGGCATTCTGGGAACAAACGCGATTGCTCTACGCTCCCTTCGAATGTACCACCACCATGAAAAGTGGAAACGCCGATGTATGGAAAAACTCATTATTATAATTTTATCCCACTGCATCCTCTAGTGAATAGTGTTGCTAAAATCCTGACTTTTTCACATTCTTTTCTACAGGTCTACATGAACGAAATCCCAGGGGGGCAGGTAAATGCAAAATATTTCACTTTTACACCAGTGTTCGATTCTCGGAATTATGTACTTTATGCTGAAGTAACTCTTGAATTACTTGAATTTATTTAGTATACCAATCTTCAGTTCCAAGCATATTCTCTCGGATTGGCCGAGCATTTTGAGGAAATCAAAGCTGCCTATCGTGAGGCCAACTTGTTGCTTGGAGATATAATAAAGGTGTTTATTGGATACTGCCTTCTGCTTCCCACTGGGTAAATTTGAACGTAATTCCTTTGAATTTAGGTGACCCCGAGTTCCAAAGTTGTAGGAGACTTGGCTCAGTTTATGGTACAGAACGGTTTATCAGCGAAAGACGTGGAAGAGAAGGCTGAGGATTTAAGCTTCCCTAAATCCGTGGTTGAATTTATGCAAGGACACATTGGGCATCCGTACCAGGGCTACCCTGAGCCCCTTCGAACAAAAGTATGAAAAAGACCTCTGTTACTTCTCTGCGTAGATTTCTTATCGAGCGACTTGATTCGTTTCAGATTCTGAAAGGCCTGCCTGGAATAATCGGTAGACCGGGTGAGAGTATGCCAGCGTTCAACTTTAAAAGGGCTGAGGAAGAGTTGGTAAAGAAATTTGGAAAACTTCGCGATGTTGACGTGATGAGTAGGTAAGTAAACTGGTGTGCTCGAAGCCAAACTATATCGAAATACTGAAAAACATTACTACATGACTCCAATAATAAGAAAATAGGTATCGTTGTGAATTATACTTTATTTTATCCAGTGCTATGTATCCAAAAGTAGCTGAGGAATTCTTTGCCTTCCGGAATACCTACGGCCCAGTCGACAAGTTGAAGTAAGCAATTTTCTGTCAAGCAAGTCCAGCTTATATTAATAATTTATTCAGCTCCACTAAACCCTGGTTTGTTTTCTCACTTTCAGCACACGAATATTTCTAACAGGTAAGAACGATTATACTGACAATATTTGTTTATTTTGCAATCAAATTGAATAGCATAAATTATAAATCATAGGCCCAAGGACAGGAGAGGAGTTTGAAGTCACGATAGAAAAGGGAAAAACACTGCATGTAAAAACATTAGCGGTGGCTGAAGATCTTACAGCGAAAGGGATGCGAGAAGTATTCTTTGAAATGAATGGTCAATTGCGATCAGTATTCGTGGCGGACGCCAAAGCCTCCAAGGTCAGCATCCTTTTAAACTCAATTTCATTTTTATATTGACTTTCCGAAGAACTTGATCCCAGACGTCGTTGACGTACATAATTGATTTCAGGAACTCCATATTCATCCAAAAGCAGACAAACTTATTAAAGGTTCCGTAGGTGCCCCAATGCCTGGATCTGTGATCGACATCCGCGTCAAACAAGGAGAAACTGTAGAGAAAGGTGGGATTTCAATTGACTCCGCTTTTTACAAAACGTAACTCTAATCTGGCAGGAATAATAGTTTGCATTTGTGGAAATAGGGAAACCACTTGTCGTTATTTCTGCCATGAAAATGGAAATGATTGTCCAAGCTCCAATTTCTGGAAAGGTAAGTAAATTATAAATTATATAATTATTCTGTATCATGCTTTTGGATTAATTAATTGTCACCCACTTAAAGGTTACCAAACTCCACGTACAGAATGGGACAAAATTGGAAGGGGATGATCTGATTCTTACAATTGAGTGAAACGGAAGTCAGTATTCAGTATTCTCATCGTCTAGTCTTTCCAAAACTCCACTTCAACCAACAATCAACTTCAAACCTTTGAATCTCTTGTTTCTGCGTAATTCACAATCCCACCCAATGCGAACGGTGCTTGGAAAAATGGTAATTCAGAGTGGAAGCCAAACCTGATCGACTCAATTTAGATTCTTTAGAAACTTTTGCATGGCTTAGGCGTCTGTGCTACACAACTTTCAAGTATATACAAAGCACATTATCAATAATGACAATATAAGTACCGAATTAAATTATTCTGCATAGAATGCGAATGCAATGATATCGGAGACGACGCTTCCATAATGTTTATGCATATATGCTCACTAATCCAAATTAATTATCATTAATGAATTACAGAATTCGATTAGCGAATTCTGCATATAGAAGCATAACTTATTTATATGTTCATCATATTGACCATGTTGACTGAATCTCATTATTTTAGGCAACTCATGTCATCATGTTCTGTTCTGTTCATACAACTGCTTACGTAAATACACAGACGGGAAAACAATATACTGTGTGACTTCAAAAAAAGTGTAATACACGTCAGGTCATGGCAAGGCAGACATTATTGTAATTCATAAAAACGATTTGTGGGCAAGGATAAGAGAGTTTTGTGGGATGGAGATGGCATTTCGCATTTCTGCCAAACAGAAACACACGTCAGGTTTGGAGAATGAGAATTAGAGGCGGGGCAAGAGATGAAAGTAAAAGTTTAACACAGCTGGTCCGGAATTTGTGATGACAGTACAATCAATAACACTCAACAGTGACTACGTACTGTGACAGTAGTGAAGGCGGTTATTCCATGCAACATTCTTCGGTTCCTTACCGGTTATGAACAATAGCCAAACACTAACATAAAATCATCTTTAAACCACTTAAGATTCAGAATTTTTTTACGTAAAATCCGACTCGCACTCGCAGACGATCGAGCCCGAGCCTAATAACGGAAACTCAACCTTTTAAGATTAATTACAACTAGAGTTATTTCTTTCTTTGATTTCAACCGATTTAGTTCATCACCCTCTGTGTAAAATCAGTTAGGCACAATCTTCTAAGGATCTTATGGAGCTGAGAGTCTAATAAGATCCCTTTCCTAACTTTATTAATTTAGTTTCACGTGTCAGCCGTCCAGAATGGCGTTTCTGGGATTTCGGTTCAAGATGCTCTCCAATGTCTCAATGCTAGTTCTCCTATCAATCATTGGGCTAGGGATTGGGATTGGGTATAATTTGTGTACCCCTAAACCTACAACAACTCAATCCTGTGCTAGAGATCCTCAAATGGAGAAAAGCTACGAACCGCAAAAACTCCGAATTCACATCGACAGCACTGCGAAAATCGATAAAACGTCGAGACAGCCAGTACGTCGTCTAGATGACAAGCCTGCCGAGGATCAATGTTTCTGTCAGGTATGAAACCAAGAGATTAGAATTGAACTGAGATTTTAATTGACTTTCATGGTTTTAATTAATAATTCATCTGTTATGTTCACAGCTCCAAGGTGCCATTGAAGATTGCACGTGCCAAGTTGATACTGTGGATACGTTCAATAATTTTAAAGTGTATCCTCGCATGCAATCCTTGCTCACCAAAGACTACTTCAGATACTTTGAGGTAAGTATAAAATTATGCCGAGGCCGAAAGAAATGTTTCAAATTCATGGCGTGACGACGAATTCGGGATGAATTGGTTTGGATGCATAATTCATTTGTGTACTAGGTCAACTTGAAGACCGAATGTCCATTTTGGGCGGACGATAGCCAGTGTGCATTAGAATCATGTCAAGTTCGAGAATGTCGTGAGGTAAAATATCGATTTAGAGGAACTAAATAACTCTGGCGACGTTATGCATCCCCTTATTTAATCTAAATTTTGTATTAGGATGAAGTGCCGTCTGGGCTGAAGGGACAGCGCTATATTGATCGAAATAAGAAGAAACCGAAGATTATTCCCGTAGGTTTTCCGACATTATCCACCATCCTATTCTGTTACATTTTATGGTTTATCGCTTACCGATCTATCGCACTCCTGCAGAGCCTTGCCGAGAATTCTTGTGGAGAGAATAATGCCTTGGGTCACATCAACACAACCATTAGGTAGATACAAAAAATTTAAAAGCTCTTGAAGATTTTAACGTGATGCTTCACCTGTAGTGAAGAATCCCAAGAAGGTTTTGAGCGATGGAAAGTGCACGATGATTCCTTGGTGGATTTCTGCTCCTCGCGTGACGACGATGTCAACCCGGACGATTTGCAATACGTGGATTTGCTTTTAAATCCTGAGAGATTCACTGGATACAGAGGCCCTTCAGCACATCGCATCTGGAAGTCCATTTACTTGGAGAATTGTTTCAAGTAATCCAGAAACTTTTTTAATTACTTTTATTTTCAGTGCGGTTTTCTGTATTCATTATATTAAACCGTTTCAGACAAACTTCGGAAAGTAACATAATGGCCCCGTTCGAAGTGGAAAGTCAGGACGGTAAGCCAAGGAAAAAAGGAGATTAAATAATTAAAATGTGTCATGTTAAAATTTAAACTTTGGGTTTAGAATTTTGCATCGAAAAACGGACATTCTATCGTGTCATTTCTGGGTTACACGCGAGCATAAATATTCATCTAAGCGCTAAATATCTCATCAAAAGTAAGGTCACTCAATAAGACGAATGCTCAAACATTTTCTTAATTGTTCTAAACCTGTTTTTATCCAGACGGTGTAAACTTAGTTTTTCTCAAAAATGCGAACACGGATATGCAGTGGGGACCCAACTTGACAGAATTCAGACAACATTTTGACGGAAGTTTGAACCAGGGACAAAGTTCAGCATGGTTGAAGAATCTCTACTTCATCTACCTTCTTGAGCTCAAGGCAATCTGGAAGTTGTCGCCTATTTTGCGATCGTTCAACTTCTACACTGGAAACCCCGAGGAAGACACTGACGTTTCGATGGCAGTTGCTGACGTGCTCGGAGTAATAGACAAGTTCCCTTCTCACTTCGAAGAAACTGCGCTTTTCTCTAGAGTGGACGCACCCAAACTCAAAGCGGAGTTCCATAAGCGATTTACGAACATTACAAGGATTATGGACTGCGTCGGATGTCAGAAATGTAAACTGTGGGGGAAGCTTCAGGTAAAGTGATCCGTCCAGTGAGGTTTAATTTTCTCAAAAGCAATTTCAACATTTCACCTGTTCAAACTGAATAAGATGATCATGCTTTCTATTTTAGATCAAAGGCCTTGGAACTGCTCTGAAAATATTATTTTCTGAGCCATTCAGTCACAAACGAATAGGGAACATATCCCGAAATGAAATTGTGGCCCTGTTGAATTCGTTTGGAAGGTAAGCCTAAGCCAGCTCCTTTACTTTGCCGATGCTTTGAACCTCCTGACCCTCTTAAGCAAAACAATGATGAATAACTTGCGTTCGATCGTAGATTGTCGGAAAGCATTTACGAATTGGACCATTTCCGACGCTTGATTACTGAAGAAAAGGATCGAGGAGATAAAGCGAAACCTGGAAGGAACGCCTTTGGATTTGGAAATGATTTGTTTCACAAAAGATGAACTTTCAGAATGAGGACTGACGGAAATTTGCATTAACTGTCAAAAGAATCCCGCAAACTTATTTATTTGCACCCAGAAGACATTAATCCTATTGCTATTTGAGGGAAGTATAAATTCACTTTTGCTTAGTTTTTCTTAAATCTAACCTTTTGAGTCTCTACACATGATTTACCTGCACAATGTCTGTGATTTAGCGTTAATCGAAGTGTCCTAGTTAGTTAAAAGAACCAAAAAATAGTGTAAAGATGTTTTAGTCATCGCTCTGCTCGCTCTATGAATAGCGGTAAGCACAATGCTTTGTAAGGTTTGTCGCATTTTCGAAACAAGTATTCTCGGAGAATCGAATATCTGTGATTTAAAGAAATAATAAATTATAGTCTATTTTTGGAATTCTCAGTGACCATTATTTTGAAGAGCCACAGTACCCTTAATATTTTAACCCGCTTGAAACGGTAGCAACTGGACTTGGACTCCTCTGAGACTCCTTGAATTCAAATCCCAATTGGCGGAATTCCTTACCTGTACTTTAATTTTTAGCAAGAATTTATGTTCGTAAGTTCTAAGTTATCATATTCATATCAAGTAAACTAAGTCAGTGTTTTCATGATTACGTAAAACATGTCTCGTGTTTTGCTTCGGCTCAACCGTCATTTGTCATCAATTAGCTACAGATGTGCATCTACATCCACGCCAACCACAGCCACACATCAGCAGGATAAAAGGGACCGTGGAATCGGATATGTAATACTGTAAGTTAATTTATTTGATTTGATCTCTGAAAAACTTATAAAATGCATTTTACTGATTCCTTCCTCTCTAGCTCTTAGGCTACAAAATAAACACATTTCTTCTAATTAAACAGAATACCCGAGGTTCCACTCGACACTCCAGAGACCAATCCACTACTCAATACCGGTGACATACCCAATTTTGAGGAAATCACTACAGTGGCGTGGAGAAATGCTTTGATTAAGTTAAGTCTTGAACTTGAGTCATCGGTATGGAAGACGGAAGAAGACTTAAAAACAAGTAACCTCAGAGATTCAGGGATTCGATTTTGTTTTTTGCAGTGTCTTACTTTCGAGTTTTTCTGTATCTAGAAGATGCATTGGCTTCTCCAACACTCGAACAGATTTCAGCGTCCTTAGATTTGAGTTCAGTTCCTTTAGACTACGTCTGGTCTCTCCTGAAAACCATGTCTATTGTGAAGAATAACGTGATTACTTCAGAGGGATATGCCAAACTTCATGAGCGGGCAAGAATTGCCAGAACCAAGAAGTACCAAAGCGACGTTTTATACAATTTCTGGAGGGTAGGGAAGCAACGAAGTCGTTAAAGAAGTGCTGAATAATTTTTATATATTTTATGTTAGGATCTTCAGATTCCGAACACCTCACGTCCAAGTTCATCGCCAGAATCGAGACTCATTTCAAAATATTTGACCGAAGCGACGTTATCAGGTCTTCGGCTTACGGGAAATGCGAAACAGGAATTTATCGAAAACGCACAGAAATTGGAACATCACCGGGAAAACTATCGGAGAAATCTGCAGACCGCAAATGTAAGGTTCAAGCATCTGATCATTGATCCGAAATATGTCGGCAGCATGCCACACGAAGGACTGCTAACAATGGCGAAATCCGGGTACTTACGAATATTTCTGATGCTCTAATATTTTTACATAAAATTAAGCTGGAACGCTTACTACCATTTTATGGGAATGTGGATTTCGCAGAACTGATGAAAATGCGAAACGTGGTCCATGGATAGTCAACTTAACTTCACCAACTTATGAGTATTTTATGGAGTACTGTCCTGAACGTGCTCTCCGATGGAACACTTGGCAGGCACATGCTTCCAGGGCCTCGGGCACCGGGGGTGACAAACTCATCAGCAATAGTATCATTATTGAAGAGATCCGAGCGAATAGGTAAAATTGCAAATAGTCATGTTGGTAAGTGTTAATGCTGAGCTTATAATTTTTTTCTGCCTCTAGAGGTAATATGGCTCGGCTGTTAGGCTACGAATCATATGCCGATTTATCAATGGTTACTAAAATGGCTGGAAATCTAGAGAATGTTAAAACGATGATTGCAAGTCTATTTGTAGTGGGTAAGAAAAAATAACTATTTAGTTGGTAATGCATTTGTTTAATTCAAAGTCTGCTAATCTTTGTTCATAGCGAATCCAAAACAATCAGAAGAACTTTCTTCCCTGCAGACGTTTGCGGAGTCTCGCGGTTTTGATCACAAGTTGAAACTATGGGATATACCCTACTGGAGGAGGAAGCAAGCGAAATCCATTTACAAGTAAGTTATAACTAATGTTATCAATTGTAAATTATTAATCACTCTGCTTATATTATTCCATTATCTTTCAGTCTGGATCACACAATTGCCAAGACGTACTTTCCATTTCCAGTGGTCTTATCTCGGATGTTTTCCTTTGCCTCCGACCTATTTGGAATACAAATCCAAAAGGAGAATAAACGCGGATGGCATGAAGATGTGGAATTCTACTCAGTTTCTGACAAGAATGGGTTGGTGGGACATTTCTTCGTTGACCCCTATGCCAGGTTTGTCTTTTATTTTATTGTAATTCTTATTATGGTATTGTGTATATTCCAATTTATTTTGTTAGGATTTAAATATTAATGAGATCTAAATTTCTTCTGATTGATAGACCTGGTGAGAAGCTTGCGAGTTCTTCGTGGACGCTTGGGAACAGGACAAAATTTGATCGATTGAAGTTGACACCCCTAGCAACACTGGTATTCAACTTCCAAGTTCCGTTGTACGGAAAACCCAGTCTGCTCTCATTCGATGATGTCTCTACTCTTTTTGAGAAGGTGAGCTACATCGAAGGGTGGATGACCATAATAATAACCGCGATGATAAATTCTCATTGGCCATTTACTTTCAGTTCGGAGAAATGCTTCAGCATCTTCTTAC
>Ga0194135_10001115_pt1 | contig 15746 bp, 9 predicted proteins | sample LitLau_LLRF_2013_FD_134024 | JGI IMG/M metagenome (GOLD analysis project Ga0194135, IMG submission 134024) | Freshwater sediment microbial communities in response to fracking from North America - Little Laurel Run_MetaG_LLRF_2013 (version 2) | ecosystem: Environmental > Aquatic > Freshwater >...
GTAGCAGAAAGCTTAGGTTAGTGTTCTTGCTAGGTATGAGTGAAATGAGATTCCTTTTGCTTGGAGAAACTCATTCGTATTCACATCCACAATTTGATCACATCAGTGCTTTCTCAGGTTGAACTTTCTCTTTCTGAATGCATTGGTTTGTTATTATGCCTGGAGAAAGTGACTTAGGTTATAAGTTGCAGACGACTCTGTAGTGCTTATAGCTATAGTAGACGTTCTCTGATCTAAATAGCAATGCCTATTAAATACACATATATATATATAGTTCATTCTTAAGACCTGAACTCATATTATTATACAAGAGCAAGGTTCAGCTTCATCTAAGAATTCCATTTAACCAGTTGCAAAGAGAGAAAAATTGAGACGACGACTGGAAATGGAAAAACTCCCCAAGTCAGGAAGTAAGTCAGAGAGAAAGCAGATTGAAATTGAGAAGAGGCAATGAGTGGGAAAGACATTGTAGAAGAAAAAGAGACATGTGGATTTGAAAGACAAGCTGAAGAAAGACCCGGTAGAAACCGTGTAGGCCCACACACACATTCAACATTGCTCTATGGATCTAACTTAAGGCTTCAAAGTAGACGAGAGACGACGATCTTTCAAATGCAGTCAGCCAGATATTTTCTCTGCACATAGAAGGACAAATCTTTGAAGAAAAGTTTCGGTGGTGGTGGTGGTGGTGCTGCTGTCTTCATTCAATTGAATAAGAACGGAAAGACGATACCACTCCGGAAAGAAATTAGGGAAAAAGGAGGAAGATAAAAAGGAATTTGATGAGACAATCTCATGACTCTTTGCTCTTTTTGTGGAAGAAAAATCGTTTGAACTTCACATTGAAATTTGCATAAGAGACAACTTTTCCTATGCTGAGGACATGAGAAATTCATGGTCGGTGCTGTATTTGTGTGTGTGTGTGCTGATGGTTGGAGAATGCTGCTGCACATAATGTAGGAATCCTAATATTACTAAACTAAAACTACCCTCATATCTCCTTTTGGTTTTGCTGCTCTTTCATCATGTCTTCTCTCGTCACTCTTCAGTGGTTCCTTTACTTGGCAGCTCTGGCATTTTGAATCAACCAGTCTTTAATCTTTCACCCGTTTTGTACTTGCTTTGACTCACACGCATGGTGAAACGTAGGGAACATGCATATGGGAACAATATCTCCCTCCAAAGAATGACATGGACATTTAAAATTCTCTACTTTTAAGTGAACAAAAGTTGACATCAGAGTAAAATGGCAGAATGTAATTAACGTTTAGATGATCGATATGGTGCACACACTGCACATCAGCTGACTCTAAAGAAATGAAGTCTAGGAATCACGTATACACGTAGAAAAATGGGGAAAGACGTTATATTGCGGAGGTGGAAATGGAAGTATAGTATAGTTTGACTTAGCTCCTCTATCTTATGGCGTGTGTGGTGGCCGTGTCCCCGGGTGACCAGCAAGCCACTAAAGTAAGCCCAGATGGACACAATCTCATCGCGAGAGAAGCCAATGCGCGACAAGATGAGTCGACACTAAGCCTCCAAGACACATGAAAGGAATTCACTAACGCTAAGATCCTTTTGGTCGTCTCCCTAATCTTTTCCAATTTGGAGGGATTCAACTGTTTCGAGCAGCAGAAGCGGTCGAAGAAATGGAAGAAGAAGAAGAGTCTGCTGCTGTGTGAAGCTTCTCGGAACTTCAATTTAAAATCTGAGATATGTGTACGTAAAAATGAAATTCTTCACTTGTAATTTCTTGTGTAAGGAAAGTTTCAATGATTTGTACTCAAGCAGACTGCGAGTGCAAAAAGCATCTGCTGGCGGTGTAAGTAGTAGTAGTAGTAGTTCTGCTGTGACTGCCTCTGCCCTTCCTGTCCTTTTTAGAGTTGTTTAATGAGATAAAAAAGTTTTCCTTTTGCTCTTTCACTGCACCATATTGCAGCCAAGAAATATCATTAAAGCTCATCTTTAGTGTGCAAGAAATCGCATCTTTCACCTACTTTCGTGATCACCAGATCTGCTGACCTTATTATTATTAGATAACATCAGTGAAAAGAACTGTTTCAAACTTAATCTTAAGTCTTCGTTAATTCATATTCCTCGGGCTAAGTAAATGTTAGTTTGTACTTTTTCCAAAAAGGCCCAGCACCAGTACCAGCACCAGTTGGTTCATAAAGTTGCGAGATACTTCTAATAGGAATTTCGACTCTTTTAAGGATCTTTTTACTTATGACTTCTTACGTCACGTCATCATCAGATAAGCTTCATCACGTCTCTATCTCTCTCCTTCTACCAAACAAGACACGAAATGTCCTGGAAGAAAAAGAATCTCCTAAGTTTACAGTTGAAAGTAAAAGTTGTTTGGCTAAAAGCTGCACTTCAACTTTATCTATTTCATCTTCCAGACTTCCAGTGTAGAATTTCTCATCATCACCGTCATTGCTTAGGTACTTCATTATTTAAGGTCTGCTCGTCGTCGTCGTCGTCCACATATATCCACCACAAGCGTATGATTCACTATAGTGTCTGTGTGTGTACATGTACTACATAGTAGTGTAGCTAGTGTAAGCAACATCATCATGATGTGCGACATGTAGTAGTGGTGGTTGGAATGACCGACCTAGTTTTTTAAAACAACCTGTCAAGTCTTCTTCCTTGAGTTAAATTTACAGTTCAACTTTTTTCTTTCTTTCCCTTTGGCTTGTTTAGTTTATTTGCTCAGTCGGCAATTCCAAGGGTCGTCTATCTTAATGGAGTCAGATTAAATGAAGACATAATTTTTCTTCCCTGACCCCATAATTAACTTATTAAGCTAAAGGGTATCGTGTATCATCACAAGATTAAAACATTCAACAAATTTTATCCCAGTAAACATGAAAACTTTATTTTCCTTATAAACGCCTAGTTAAGATCGTATCGACTACGACGGATTTAGAGGTTAGTACTCACGGCTCATTTTGGGGATGTGGGCTGGATTATTCGTTATTTTCCTTCTTATAAAACTCACATTATTCTCTTTATAAGAAGAAGTAGATTCAAACTTTACCAACACACGCAGCAGTTTGTTACAAGGCTCTGTGTGTGTACGACTCACAAGCGTTGTTACACAAACATATTTGTTTAGTGGACTAACGGTCGTCGTAACTAAAAGAGGTTTTTGGGTGTGCTGTTAATTGCTTTTGTGCATCTTATATTACCCACTCTCTTAATATGGTCGTATGCAGTACTATGCAGCACAAGGTAATGAGCTCGAGTATATATAATGTATTATATGATGATGGTGATCAAGCGTTTCAAGAAATCACACGGAATATTACTGAGAAATAGGCGCAGGAGAGGAATAGTAATGTTATGGTACTCGTGCATGCATGCCTTTAAGGCAGAATGTGAATAATAAAAGCTGTCGATAATGGGATGCCCGTAAAATGCCAAATGTCGATAGGAAACAACGGGTACACACGAAGCGAATGAGTTTCTTAGTGTTCCCTGCATAAGGACCACTTTCAAATGGAAATGAGGCTGTTCTAACACTCACAACGATGTAAATGTTTCTCCAATGCTTTCACTACACGGGGACGAAAGAGACCGCAGACGAGGCCGCAGTTTGTGTATATAGTAGAACTACCACCACCAGCAGAGTGCTACAACTTTTTTCTTGAGATTCCTCTTTGCAGCACCCATCACCCTGTGTTACACATTATATAAATCTATGTGCATAACACTCGTGTGTGTGTGTGTGTGTGTTGCTTGCGCTAAAGCAAGAAGCAAAACTTTCGTCGAAAGGGAAAGTTTTGTCTGTGTATGTAAAGAAAGTTTCCTTTCATGTATTTGACACATGCACAGGCCAAAGTAGTGTCATTCTCGTAAGGAATTCAAAGTAGTTTGAGACAGAAGGAGTCTCCTCAAGACTCTCTCTCTCTCTTGCATACCTATATGAATAAACACACGTGTGAAAGAAACTATAGTAGATAGCTGCATCAGACATCTCTCGGCCGCTCCTGATATAGTCATATATGTATATAGTTAGTGTCGTTGAGTAAATATGCGTGAGAGCAAACTGTTCAATATCAAAAGGGTGATATTTAATGGAAGTTGGATTTTATGGAGAGAGAGAGAGAGGATCGATCGAGTGTACACTCTGGAACCAGTTCGATTTCTAATGGGTTTTTGATCATACTTAATTCATAGTTAAAAGAGAAAAGTACTATAATTTATGATGGAACGGAACGGATTTCATTCACGAAACCAAAGAACATGCCTTACATAAGTAATATTGATAAGAGTTATTGAGCAAGCCTAAAGGGTTCACGTAGACCAGCAGCGCAGAATACGCTCCGACTCTTCCCATCAGACGAGCAGACAAGGTAGAATGATTATTCGTCCGGTTGTCTCACACTTTAACCGCAGCTACACTACCACCACTTTAATATGTATATGTTTCTGAAAGGCAAAACCACCAAGAGTAAGTAATAATGCAAGTAAAAGCTCAGTTCATTTTGTCATCTTGAGGTTTTGCGAGCCTCACACTGCTCAGCTTCATCTCTCGTAAAATAATACTCAGCACTATACGCAGTCATGTTGTTTGATAAGATCAAAAACTACTTTTGTGCAAAGATTCATTGTGTTCATGAGAGACTAGTTAAGAGAACAGTAATGACTCCAATAATCTCTCCTCTGAGAAATGGCCTTAGATCAATGCAGACTTAACATTGGCACACAAACACTCGTCGTCGGTTCTTATTGTGCAGTTTCTTGAGAAAGCTTCTTACCAATAATAACGTGGCTGAACTGCTCTTATGATGGTAGCACGCATTAGCGTATATAATACACTCAAACTATACATTTCCACCCAGATTACTAAATAGATGAGAGAAATTGTGCAAAAGGCCTACTAAATCGTTTTTATAAAACCTTTCATTGCATGGCCTAGTTCGAGAGAGAAAACCTTTCGTGTGTGTTCTGGTATGCTATTTATAATTGGTGGAAATAGCTTTGTTTGCATATTCTACTTGATCACTGTGATGAAAAGGCACGATTCACAGAGAAAGAATGGGTCAAATAATACTACTCAGTCACACATGGACTTTTGCATACTTTCTCCTGAACACACAGAATAAATACACAACCAGAGTGTACACAGTAGTACGGTTAAGGACGTGAACACACAGGATTTTATAGATTTACAACGACCATGTAAAACAGAGTGCAGAAAGGTGTAGTGTAGTGCCATTCAGAGCTATATAGAACGTATAGTAGAGCCGAATGACATATTATTTTGTTAGTGTAATTAACAACAGAGAAAGTATGTAGAGGCAGACTATATAATGGAGCTTTGTTTCTACTTTGGGATTAATGAAACTGCCTCCCGTCTTCTTTTCTGCTAGAATTTAGTCAAACGTAATTTCATACCTTTGCATGCGACTTGAGTGACTTTTATTTCCCAGGTAGGAACCACAGAGAAGAGAGAAAGCAGCCTGGTAAGTGGACAAGAAAGTGGTGGGAATGGTTGGTAGTTGTAATTCAAGTAGCCGGCATACATGGAGCAATGCACAGAGAGCAATGTGTTCAGGTAGAAGACGAAATTCTCATTACTCTGCGTCATGTTTTGAATATTCAGTAATTTTAATGGAAGTCAAGCCATGCGTTATCACACCATCTGCATACACAGCGATTTATATGAATAGACATACGGTCTACTACTACTACATCCGTCCTTCCTGTGTGAGCAGGAATTACTTTTACCTCCTGCCTTCTTTTTCACAACTGCTGGATTTTATTATTTTATGTTTTCTTCAACGGATGCTTAAAGTCCCCATGCTGTTATTTAATTTCGTGAAAATACTTTTTACTTGCTCCATTCCATATACATTTGGAAATATGTATGATTTCGCAGAAGTACACTAATGCAATGCAAATATTTCTCCCGTGGCCTACAAAAACTATGTTGGCTGTGTAGCACATAGCTCATCAGAAAATCTGCATTCGAATTGCGAAGTAATTTAGTGCAGCTAAACCTTATTCTCTCCTTCATAAAGACTTAAAAGAGCTCCTAAGAATCATTTGCATTTCAACTCTATTCATCATTACGCAAGTGTAAGCCTTTTGCCTTTTAGTTTGTTTAATGAACTTGGTTTATCTCCTTCTGTCTCGCGATGAATTGAATTTGAATGAGACCTTAAGTATGCAAGAACAGGAATTCGTGATGAAAAACATTCAGATAAATCAGTATAATATATAGACGAGACGAGACGAGGCTTTAGAGATATAACAATAATATATGATTTTTCTATTTATATATTTCTCTCCTGCTCTACGTGTTTGAAATCTTGCACTGCATTAATTACTTTGGTTCTACTAGGTCTTCAATACTTATTTCGTCTTCACATGCAATCCACCTTACTTATATGACAGACCATGATGGTGTTAGGCTTAAGAGTTTCAAGTAAGTCTTGAGGTTGTATATAGGCTAGTATAAGTATTGGGTGAGTAATGGTAATAATTTATTCTATTGAAATTGGACTTGTACTCTTCCATTTTAGTGAGAGGAAAGCAATAAAAATCAGTTTTGAAGTGTCGTGTGCTGAGCAAGGTCGTTGCAGTCATAATAATAAATCCTGAAGGATTATCAGGTTTCATTTCGTGTGATTTATTTGTCGAGTCTTATCTCGTTCGGGCGAAGGTGGATAGTATTATTATATGTATAAGCTACTTTTAGAACCCTCAACGTGAGTTTCACTTTGTTCAGAGGTTGCAGATTATGGAGATCTAGTTTCTACTTTCTGCGTAGGAGTCTGAAATTACACAGAATTCAGGAAAATCGAGTGTCACTTTGAAGGAGACCCTCTCGTGTTGTTTGCAGACTAGCAGGACGACTTCGGATGAGCATTTATTGCAAATTTTAATGAGTAATTTTGGCAGCCTAGCTCAGCAGTTATTCTCTCATTCCACTTCCAAACGACGTCTCTCCCTGTCTTGGACTACGACCGTATCGATTACTGATTGTTCCTTCGCATGCAACTGATTTTCATGGAGAATTTGTAGAATCATGATCATCAAGTCATTATATAACCCCTTTCCATTTATGTGTATACCTTCTCCTTCTGTCAAACCACCAAATCGTTCGTTTTATTACTGCTTCAGTAACTTCTCCAGAATTAGTTGGCAAATAAATGGAAACCTATAACGAACGAGTCTTGCCCGAACTTCCATATATCCTGAGCAAGAAAGATCACTATTATTGAGCTTCATTTGCATTTCCTATTTCATTCCACCTGCTGGAAATTAACTTTACTAACCATCTATTTAGATTGCTAGTTCAATTTCGTACTTCTGGTCTGAGAGCCATATCAGACTACCTTCAATCACGTCTGCTGCTTGTAGCACATGAATTCGTTACATACTAATAATTATTTGAAACATGCTAATGAGTTTTTATTCATAGTTCAGCCATCAGGCCAACCTTCAGTGTTGGTCAGTCTGCAAAATAATTCAGCTCCAATCAGTGTTGTTGCTTTACCAAATCACAGACTCCCCAAACACCAAATATTCTGCGAAATTGCACACAAGTTGCAATGGCCTCAGAGAACGTAAAAACAGTTTGCGATAAATGCAGAGAAATTAAGATGTTTAGTACGTTACACAAGATAAAGTACAGTTTTATTCATGCCAAATCGGTTGAAGTAGCAATAATAAACAAACTGCACTTATCTAAATACTTTTTTCGTTCGCTGATTAAAGTCAGGAACCAGAGTGGTTACACCCAGAATGAGATATATCGTGTCAGTATGATTAATCGTTCACCTGAAGTGGAGCAACACTTTTAACCTTTAAACGCTTTCTCCTTGTCCATCGTTTTTGACCAGGAGAAAGCATAATTTCGCAACAGCCCATTGTTATCTACACTCGCACTATATAACCAAGTCACACTCTATTAATGAATGTTTTTGTGCAATAACCCGTTTAATGGGGAACACATATTGTAGCCTGTGCAAAACAATTTTCTGATAGCCGTTGGCTATTCACTCTTCTAGAAACAGGACGGAGCATTGCATATTGGCATTTGAACGTATATGCTTCGTGAGCCTGAATGTATGCGAGTCTCATTCGTATGCAGTATGCAAGAGTAGTCTTACATGCCCGACCATTAGTAAGGGCAAAAGGAAGGGCTATTTGATGCAGAATTTATTGCAATGTAGTAAAAGTAGGAGCACACAAAGTTTCTTCTCAAAGAGAAAGTAAGTCACTGGCGTATATATATTGAGTTGAAAGATTGAATAGAAAAAGGACACTTTATGACTCACCTAATGGTCTAATCATACTTTATGGGATTTTTGTTGTTCATAAAAATCTTATTCATGAGAGTAATAACAATTCTCTAACGTGGTTTATGGTTAAGAAACCAAAGGACGCTGTGCATAAAGTAAGAGAGGTCTCGCACTATATAATACTTCTTCACATCTTCACTAATGTAATTCCCCCATTTAAACACAAAGTTTTCTCATACGAGTTGCACGTGATGGTTCTTTCAGCCTTTGCTTTTGCACACCTTAAGTTGTACACTAATATTATAGCCTTTCACAGTGTAACTTTCGTACTGTAAAATGCAGCAGTTGTTTGTGCAGTGAATAGATCAAAACAGGCCAAATAATGGGCACTCTGAGATAGTATAGTAGAATGCTTATTCAATCAATAGTTCCGTTGATTGAGAGTTGTGGTTAACAACAAGCAAAACACACTAGAGTTGAATTATCTGAACTTACATAATAATATACGACGTTGGTTGCAGTAAAGAGACTAATTAACCTGCTTTTAAGGGTAGAAATGAAAATAAGTGTACTTGATTTACCATTTATGCGCTTCCATATTCAATTTCATGGAGTTTCATCAAAGATGAAGAGCTATTTACTATTAGCCTTTGTGCAGCGTACTACTATAATATATATAGTATACCTACCACTTGAATAAAACAGACCGTTACACAAGCACAAGCTCTCTACTACTACAGGCTGTGATCTTTTATGTTTAACGAATGCATTTAGGAGGAGTCGTTTTAAACTGAAACCTCTATTCAGTTTGTAATTCAAGTTACGTGACAAACTAAAAGGGGGAAAGTTTGGTGAAGAATGATTGGAATATTCATCGGTCCAAAGAGAGTACTTGTGGCCAGAAAGGAATGGAAATGAAGAAGTACATTTCGGGATGTTGGCATAGAATGAAATGAAACTTTCATCTTAGATCCACAGGGTTCAATCGAACAAAATACTTTCTGTTGGAAGAATGGAAAAGTTTTGTTGCCAATATCCCTTACAACACACACACACACACACACACACATACGTACGTACGGTTGTAGAAGCAGTACAAGGGTCGTAGTAGCAGTAATAGTTGTAAGAGTAGATCTAACGGGCTTACTTCTTGTCTGTTACACAAAACCGCCTGTACTGTGCATTTTGAGAACACATGGAAAAGCATCGTGAGGACGGATGTGTGTCCGTCTGGTGATTGCAATAGCCTAGAGTGCGTTTGATCTTAGACATCAAGCCTGCTCCCTTTATACACGTTTCACATTGCCGTGCGACTTGCGACATTCAATTTTCTACGAGGTCTTACAAGTTCAACTAGGAGGCTTTGAGACCTCAGAATGAATGCTTTCTCCAGCATTCCGACTCCTCGTCGTGGCAATCCAATCTTCCAGACTTTCAGTCTCCTGGTGAGCTCGTGTGTCTTGCAACAAGGTGAATTGAACACAAGCTCACCTTGCTCCGAGCAATCCTCTACAAAAGTTTGCGCCATTATAACTTGTGTAAACAAATGGAGCGACACAACTCTCATATATATATGAGTTGAGCAATGTCATGGGGTATAAGGAATGGATAATTGCGAATGCCTCAAGATTCGTAGAGAGAGAGAGAGAGTATCAAATATTCTCACAATTCAAAGAGGAAGGGGAGAAGTGTAACTAAAACTCTTTTGATTCAAAGTAAACATGCACGGAATGGTATCACCATATAATAGCACAAGTTGTTTTCTCTACGAACTTGTATGGAAGCTCGCATCAGTGTAGTTGGAGTATATACGGATACCTTTACGTTACGGGGATTGACGACAAATTATTTTGATTTCAAGGAGAGGGAAATGAGTGAGAAAGGAAAATGGAAATGAAACTTCTACTTCCTTAGAATTCTTCCGAGAGTGCTGAGCAGAGATCGTGGGAGAAAATATCACATCAAAGGAATTGTAGATTGGAGTCATTCTGAAACTCTCTTACCAGGTGAATTATATTCAACAGCGATTGAGGAAGTAGCGAGACTAATTTAAAGCAGGAACGTGATAATAAATGTAAAAAGCAGTGTACACAATGTCTCGTACTGCTTTGCATGTGTAGAATTCCTTTACTTGTACGCCTTCTTATGGCCAGAAGGGACAAGGAATCCCGGAAATGTACGGTTGGATTGGATTCCAGGGAGAAAACTGCACCTGAGGAATGTTTTATTGCACAAACTGCTTACAAAGTATGCAATACATTCTGATGTACTAAATCTCAATGCTCACTGAATATTGCAAAGCAGTTAATCTCTCTCCTGTATATGTGTGTGTGTGTGTGTGTGTTTCATCAGCAATGTGCAATCGTAGAAAGCCTATACATCTCCTCTTTCCCAGGACGACGACGATGAGGCTGGTGCTGGTGTATAAAAGACAGTGAAAGTAAAATATCCCTTAATCCTTCATAATTGGGCGTGAGCTCAGAACTAAATCCTCGTTGTGGATGAATGCCTATTACTCGTCTCGGTCCACACATATATATGCACGAAGGGGAAATCCCATGGAAAGTAAAATGAGAGTCGTCTCATTGTGGGAATTATTATCCACAGACACACACAATATAATATACGAGCAAGAGTAGCAGGGGTGAAACAGTGAAACGTGAGTTCGGCTTTCTTTTTTACTTCCCATACACACGCATCTCATTCCAGGATAGAGAAATGAGGAATACGTTGTATATAATAGTATATATCCTCTCAATGTCCGTGCTACTTCAACATTTCCATCTAGATAGCAACCAATGCCTTGGGTAAGTATCCTCGGGTTTTAAAGTTAAGCTTGCTATAAATATACAGAGCCGTCTTCGTCTTTCTACGTTGAACACATACGTCTATGGTGCCATGCGTAGCTCTGTTGGTAATGACTGTGATGATATTAGGAAGTGGGATCAAGTGGTATAACTTTGTTTCGACCTATGAAAAGTGAAAGAAGAACATATGGATTCTTTTGGTGGAAGTGAAAGAGTCGTTTTTCATTCTCAAGCCGTGAGACACACACCAGCGAAAAAGGCTAAGCGAAGGTTGCGCGAATGTGTTAGAAAACGAATGAATAAGATCAAACCCACCCACTCCTGCCGCATTCTATTTGCACATCTTTTCTTGTCTTAAGACGGAAGAGAAATCACGGAGAAAATTTGTTGAAATGAGACTAACTTTTAGTGAAAGGGTATTCCTTTGTATAGCAGCAGCAGCTTAGCCTAATATGAAGTTAGATGGGATCTGTATTAAGTGTAAGCAACGAGGAAAGTAGTTAGTAGACGCATTGGTTAAGGTCTTCTTCGGGCGGATGAGTTACTCTCATTGTGCAAGACGTAATAAGAAGAAAGCAGTGCGGTGTGGTTGAAATACTCTTCCTTCTTCTATTTGGATGAATGGATGGATTGAACTGTTTTGTTGGCTTGACTTTCTCTCAATCCAATACTAATGTGAAGACTGGCCTGCTTTCTTTGCTTTCTCTTTTTGGCATTGTTCCCCAAGTATTCATCCTTTGGCTGGCAAAATCAAGAGATCTTCCTCGTTCTCGGGAACTTCTAACCACACCATAGGCTATACAAACAGACTCTGTGTGGTGGCTCTACGTAGTAAGGATGAACCCTTGTGTAAAGATACGAGCCTTCGTCTACACGACTATGGAACCAAGCCCCAAATGGTGCACCAGAAAAACTCGGCTTGTCTCTGACTTACTGAATTTCCAGTCATTTCCCACCTAAAAATACATTCCTACGAAAAATGACCTTTCCTCTGCGATTTCTAGTCACGTCGCTTTCATATTCCCGTTTCGATTTGTAAGCCAAGGAAAATATTATTATGCATTGTTATTCCCACGGCTCTTCCGAGAGAGAGAGAGAGTAGGGAGAGGCTGAGAGGCAGAAAGACGGCCCAGATATAAAGTAGTCACGCACAAACCAACGCAAAATCTCCTCGCCTTTCATATTTAAAAGACATTGACGAGTCCTAAAGGAGTTTGCTCCTCCATCGTACAAAGTCTTAGAAATCTCGGAAATTCACCAAAACTTCTGTGAACCACGAGCAATCTTACAAGTCGTATATATCGGAGATACAAGCGTCCAACTTTCTCCCTATTTTTCTTCGTCTTGTTATTGCGCGTACAAAACTGAAACTCTCCAACAAATCGTTCTGCAAACAAACATACAAACGTGGTATGATTTTATTTACCCTAAATCCTAAGTTGGTAAATTGTGTCGGAATTGTGGAATACTCGAATATTCTGAGAGACAAGACAAATAAGACGGCGGAGAGTTTGAGGAAGCACCACAAGAGAACTTATTAAGTATTCTGCAGGAGAAGAAATTCACGCAAGTTTTAAAACATTGTGTAAATCTCAAGAGTATGGGTGAATCAATGCGAGCTTATATTTCCCTATGGACGGCCGATATCATGATGAATTTTGATTGAGCCGTTTGAAGTGAGTCCATGAGAGTTATCCTCTACAAATCGGACATCGAGTACATTGCAAAGGATTGCATCAATACATACTTTATTGATTGAGCGTACTATAGTACCAGTTAGAAACAGCTAAAGAACGTGTGATTGAAAGTGAAGTGGCTAGCCCTATGGCTTGTAGTGTATCATTCAGCTCAGGATGCAGTTTAATTTCTATAAGGTTGAGAAATCGATGACATGTTTCATTTGCTACTGTAGAATACAAACTGGCCTTGGTTTCAGCGTAGGTCTTATTTTCAATTTGCAGATTTCCAGCTTCTTTTCTGCAGAGCACAAAATCTCGTTTTCCTTTTCTTGTTATAAACATCACTCGCTTGTCTTGAATCTTGGATACTCAAAAAGTAGCTTGCATTGCGAACTTCGGAATTGTTCTTCTCGTGGTATTACCTATTGCCATCTATTTTATGGAAAACGAGTTCAGTTTTATAAATCTGATAGTTTCACACTGTGAAATTGGAAAATGGAATGAGTAATTTCCATAAACCGTTTATTATTATTTTGTTATGCAGGGAGATACAAAAGAATATAAAGTTCAGTCGTGGCATTGAAACGGGTTTTTTCCAGTCCAACTTTCTCAAACCTTATTTACTGTGCTCATGTGTAGCAAAAGCAAAGCATATGTCTAATTCTGCAGTTTATTTGGATGCTCAAGAAATTCGCATCAAAGTAGCACGCACGGTTATTGTTAAATGTTCCAACGTAAATGTGAAACGCTTGAAAACAGTCTAATGAAGAGGTCATACAATAATAATATGAGAGAGGGAGAATTATTTATAGGTAGTCGCAAAATAAACTTGCTTTTAAACGCCAAACTATTTGTTCCCTCTTTATTGGTTCCATGCGAGTCCCTTTCTCGATATATTCTTGAAACCAAATGAATTACACCTAAGTATGGGAAACATGAAGCAAATGTGGGCCTACAGCTGCTGACAATAGCTGCCTGAGCGAACTCAAAATTTTGTCCTAGTCCATAATAACCCAACGGGAAAGCAAATCATGGAAAGCCACAACTACGGAAAGAGACAGATTGTATTTATTTAGAGATGGATTCAGCGTGAAAGTCGTTGTTCCATGCGATTTGCTCGAAATTCAAAATCACATTTGTTCCTCCCGAGAGGTTTACGCATATTTTGTGCATGCATTGTTGAATTCCATAGGAGAGACTTCACAGGGTACTAAAGAGGAACCTTCAAAAGTTGCACTGCATTGATGCAAAGAACCTTGTGGTGGTGTAATCCACTCAAGAACAGAAGAAGAAAGTACCCATTCACCATGAGATGGGTGGGATATTCGGGGCCAGAATAAGTTTACACATCTCACCACAGGAGTTGCGAGACTACTGAGGAGACGAGTATAATTCCAAGTCAGGCGTATTTCATGCGTAAAGTGAAAGTTACTTCTGGTTCCGGTTTCTATTTCTACTGACGTTGCTTCCTGCATAAATTCCTCCTTCTGTTTATTCCCTATACGAGATACATGTGTGCATAGTCCAAAGACTTATGCAAAGTTACATTTATAGCATTGCCTAAGAATATTATGATAAGAGATTCTACACAGGAGGAGCAGTCCCAGACTGAAACTGGATTAGTGCAGACTGAGAAAAGGTATGTACAGAGGCATATATACATACACTGATAGACACTGTGTCAAACTGTTTGCAAAGTAAGATAGATAAAGATTTAGAAGTTGATGTGATGCGAGCAATCTTGTGGAAATTGCAAATGATGAGACGAGATGAAATGCTGGCTTGAAGTGAACTGTCAGAAGATGAAAGTAAACCTTATATAAGCTCGAAAAGTCCATTTATATTTACTGACTTCTGCTTCTACTTTCCTCCTTTTACAAGGAAGACCCAGTCGGATTTTGATTTCGTTTTCGACTCTCCTCCATATCTTTGGGTATAAAATATGTGATTTAAGCGTTTGAGCTGAAGAGAAGCAAACTTTTGGTGGTGCAGGAAAGAAGAACGCGAAGCTGAGGAAATCCAAGATTCGATTTTCTTACTAGTATTGCTGCTGTTGCGTGTGCGAGTTATTGCTGCACTTTCATAACTTCATTTTTACTATAAGATCGAATCCTTTATAAAGAGGATTTTCTATTAATCCACTTGGGGATTTCCTCTTGCTTTGTTCAATTGATTTGAGATACAGCAGCTTACAATGGGGAAACCAAATATATATACTGTATTGTTACTTATCGTTTCTGAGGAGTAGGAAAATTAGATTATTCCATGGGCGTTTTCAATAACAACTTTTAATGTAGTGTGGTGTAAAAGTTACGGAAAACAAAGATAGGATCTTGTGCAAGCCTGAAAAGTAATCTCTTGTTTAATATGTTGTAAGGTCTCTGAATTATTTTCTTTAACTTTCTATTTTTCAGAGGAAGGTTAAGAGAATCTCGTTCAATTTACAAGCAAAAGATTCGGCTTCCTCGTATGATCAATCATGACAAAGATCATCCTAAATTAATAGACCCAGGAAGCTCGATTGGCCATTCAATTTGAAGGCCATGAAAGGTTTCTCGCTTTCAGTCATAGTTAGAAGATTAAACTAATAACACAAGATGAAACAGAATGACTCGCTGCTATCTAGCTCCATATGCTCCATCATAAAACCTGTAACAAATGATACTAGCACTCATCCATCTATTAATTAAATCAAAAGGGATTTAGAAGAACTTTGTTTTTCACAAAAGTTCAAGGCTGAATCCTAGATACAGTTGGGATGCAAGGAAGAAGTAGAAAAGATCTGGAAGAAGCTTTTGAAATGAATCTTACATTACTGTACACTTCTGCTTACAGGTTAAAATCTTCCTTATCGGTAATTGAATCAAAGTATGAAAGAATAAACCGTCCAAGCCGGAATGTAAATAAGAGCTGAAACTTAAGATTAGTTTGATTGTTCTGCCTGTCCCAAACGTCTGTTAGTCTGTTCTTCTTATTGCGAATATACTGTTTTACAC
>Ga0194135_10001116_pt1 | contig 15741 bp, 12 predicted proteins | sample LitLau_LLRF_2013_FD_134024 | JGI IMG/M metagenome (GOLD analysis project Ga0194135, IMG submission 134024) | Freshwater sediment microbial communities in response to fracking from North America - Little Laurel Run_MetaG_LLRF_2013 (version 2) | ecosystem: Environmental > Aquatic > Freshwater >...
AACCCATAACAAATACTTTTAGATTCAAATATTAATCCTTACTTTTGAGCCTCATTAATTTAAACAAACATCATGGCTTCAATAACATTAGGAGGAAATCCAGTTCATACATCAGGAGAGTTACCAACAGTTGGATCACAACTAGCTGATTTCAAATTAGTACAAAACGATTTATCAGTTGCTTCATTAAGTAATTTCGCCGGAAAAAAATTAGTTCTAAATATTTTCCCAAGTATCGACACCGGAACTTGCGCTACATCTGTTAGAAAATTCAACGAAAGTGCCAGCAATTTAGAAAACACAACCGTATTGTGTATTTCAAGAGACTTACCATTTGCTCAAAAACGTTTTTGTGGAGCTGAAGGTTTAGAAAATGTAGTAAACCTATCCGATTTTCAGGAAGGATCTTTTGGGAAAACAAATGGTTTAGAAATCGTTGACGGGCCATTGGCAGGTTTACACTCAAGAGCTATCATTGTTGTAGACGAAAACGGAAAAATTACACACACTGAACAAGTTGCAGAAATTGCAAACGAACCAAATTACGAAGCAGCTTTAGCAGCACTATAATACCTATAAATGGAATTTCAAAAAGACAATACTTTTGTTACAGGCCGTTTAAAAAGCATGACGTATGCTTTCAACGGAGCTGTAAAACTTATTCGAACAGAACACAGCATCATGGTACAATTCTCATTAGGAATTATCATGACTATTGCCGGGTTTTATTTTCACATTACACAAACAGAATGGCTTTGTCAAACCTTAGCAATTGGTTTAGTTTTAGCTGTCGAAGGACTTAATACAGCCGTAGAAAAAATTGCTGATTTTATTCATCCTGATTACAGCAAACGTATCGGATTTATTAAAGATATTGCTGCGGGAGCAGTATTTTTTGCTGCAATGACAGCAATAGCAATCGGCTTAATAATTTATATTCCAAAATTCATCTAGGCAAGGAACGCAAGAATGGCAAAAACAAAAAAAGAAACTGTAGACAAAAAAAACGAATCAAAAACCAGGAATATAATATCCTGGCTACCCAATAAACAACAACGTTTTGTTTTGGGCTGCCTTTTGGTACTCTTTTCTGTTGCATTATTAGTTGCATTTATTTCTTTTTATATCAACGGACAATGGCAAACAGATCAAAGTGCAGTAAGTAAACTTGGCGATCGCACTGAAATAGTAGAAAACTGGCTCGGAAAATTTGGAGCTTACCTCGCAGATCTTATTGTTTACAGAGGTTTTGGTCTTGCTTCTTTTGTATTAGTCCGTTTATTTTTCTTAACCGGACTGTTTCTGGCTTTAGAAATGTCTACCAAAAAACTCAAAAGCATTTGGTTTTGGGACTTATTTGCCATTATTATTGTTTCCGTTTTATTTGGATTTTTCGCCACTTCAGCTCCTGAACTCGGCGGAACAATCGGATATGAATTAAATCTATTTCTTCAGGATTACATTGGAAAAACAGGCACTTTACTGACTTTACTTTTCGGACTTATTATTTATTTGATTTTTAAAATCAAATTATCTCCTGAGAAAATACAGTCTTATTTTGATTCTACCAAAAAAGAATTCAAATCTGAATTAGGCACTTTAAAACCTCAACAAGCAGAAAGCGCTTATAATTTAGAAGAATTTGCCATCGAAGAAGATCCCGAGTTAGACAACATTCACTTAAAAACTGATGTTAGCCAATTTGAGATCAACAAAGAAGCTTTAAAACCAACCATCAATCATTCATCAGAGATTGATTTAAATCCGGTTTTAAAACCACTTCAAATGAACATTAATCCGGTAACCGTAACTCCTCCTGTACACCACACAGAAGAATTTGTTATCGAAAAAGCCGAAGAAGAAGATATTATCGAAGAAAACCTGGCTTCGCGCCTTGTTGCTGATTTCGGACTATTTGATCCTACTCTGGATTTATCCAATTATAAATTCCCAACCATCGATTTATTAAAAGAATATTCGACTGGCGGAATTACAATCAATCAGGAAGAATTAGAAGAGAATAAAAACAAAATTGTAGATACACTTCGTAACTATAAGATCGAAATTGCACAGATCAAAGCAACCGTTGGTCCATCGGTAACTTTATACGAAATCGTACCGGAAGCAGGTATCAGAATTTCTAAAATTAAGAGTTTAGAAGATGATATTGCCTTATCACTTTCGGCTTTAGGAATTCGTATTATTGCACCAATTCCGGGAAAAGGAACCATTGGTATCGAGGTTCCAAACAAGAACCCAACTATGGTTTCGATGAAAAGCGTTATTGGGTCGGCTAAATTTCAGGAAGCCGAAATGGAACTGCCAATTGCTTTAGGTAAAACCATATCGAATGAAACATTTGTGGTCGATCTTGCCAAAATGCCTCACCTATTAATGGCTGGTGCAACCGGACAAGGAAAATCTGTTGGATTAAACGCAGTCCTGACTTCACTTTTATACAAAAAACATCCGGCCGAAGTAAAATTCGTTTTGGTAGATCCCAAAAAAGTAGAGCTAACTTTATTTAATAAAATAGAACGACATTATTTAGCCAAACTTCCAGATACTGAAGATGCTATTATTACTGACAATGCAAAAGTGGTGAATACTTTAAATTCACTTTGTGTTGAAATGGATAATCGTTATTCTTTATTAAAAGATGCAATGGTTCGTAATATTAAAGAATATAACGAGAAATTTAAATCCAGAAAATTAAACCCTGAAGCCGGACATCGCTTTTTACCTTACATCGTTCTGGTAGTCGATGAGTTTGCCGACTTAATTATGACTGCAGGAAAAGAAGTCGAAATTCCTATTGCACGTTTAGCACAGTTAGCCCGTGCGATTGGTATTCACTTAATTATTGCAACACAAAGACCTTCGGTAAACGTTATTACAGGTTTAATTAAAGCCAATTTCCCAGCCAGAATTGCTTTTAGAGTAACTTCAAAAATTGACTCAAGAACTATTCTCGACACGCAAGGTGCAGATCAGTTAATTGGACGAGGAGATTTATTATACACAAATGGAAATGATGTAACTCGTGTTCAATGTGCATTTATTGATACGCCTGAGGTAGAAAAAATTACCGATTTTATTGGTTCACAAAAAGCATATTCTACTGCTTATTTGCTTCCGGAGTTTGTTGGAGAGGAAACTGGCATTAATCTTGATGTTGATATTTCCGAAAGAGACACTTTGTTTAGAGAAGCTGCTGAGATTATTGTCAACGCACAACAAGGTTCTGCTTCATTATTGCAAAGAAAACTAAAATTAGGCTACAACAGGGCCGGTCGTTTAATCGATCAGCTTGAAGCAGCCGGAATTGTTGGTCCGTTTGAAGGCAGTAAAGCAAGAAGCGTGAACATAACTGATTTAAGTGCTCTTGATCAATTTTTTAATAATGAACAAAATTAATTCCATCATGAAAAAAATTCAGGAAATCCAAAACAATTCTATTACTAAGATGACTAAAAAGTGCTTTCAAATGGCAGTTGTATTGCTTTTGAGTTTCACTTCTATTCAGGCTCAGGATAAAAAGGCTAAAGATTTATTGAACGAAGTAACTACTAAAATAAAAAGCTACGACAATATTGTTATTGATTTTAAATATTCTCTAAACAACACAAAAGAAAATATCAATCAGGACAGCAAAGGAAATGTAACTATGAAAGGAAATCAATATGTATTGAATTTCATGGGAGTTACTAAAATATTCGACGGACAAAAAACATACACAATTAATCCTGAAGACGAAGAGGTTACCGTTTCTAAAGTAAACGAAAAGGATGATAATGCTATTACGCCTTCAAAAATGCTTACATTTTTCAATTCCGGTTACAAATACAACATGGATATTGTTCAAAATGTTAAAGGAAGAAAAATTCAATACATCAAATTAGCCCCAACAAGCGCTAAAGATCAGAGAAAAGAAATCCTTTTAGGTATTGACGTTCAGACAAAACACATCTACAATTTGATTGAAACCGGAAAAAACGGAACAAAAACTACTTTAACCGTTAATTCTTTTAAAACCAATCAGCCTTTATCAAAAAATCAATTTACCTTTGTAGCGAGCAAATACCCAAAATACTACATCAATAAATTAGATTAATTACGAGGTTGAAAATTTTAGACAAATACTTACTAAAAACATTTCTGATTACGTTTACTACGGTATTCGTAATCCTTTTTTTTATATTCATACTACAAACCGTCTGGCTCTTTATCTCCGAACTTGCAGGTAAAGATCTGGACCTTATGTTGGTTATAAAATTCCTTTTATTCTCCATGCCCCGAATAATCCCTTTGGTTTTACCCCTATCGGTTTTATTGGCATCTATTATGACTTTCGGAAATTTAGCTGAGAATTACGAATTCGCTGCCATGAAATCATCCGGAATATCATTGCAAAGAGCAATGCGTGTTTTGATAATTTTTATCTTCGTTTTAAGTATTGTAGCCTTTTGGTTTGCCAACAACGTGATTCCTTATGCTGAATATAAGTTCATTAATTTCAGGAAAAATATCGCACAGGCAAAACCTGCAATGGCAATTGCCGAGGGTCAGTTTAATGATGTTGGTTTTTACAATATTAAAGTAAATAAAAAATCCGGTGAAAACGGAAACAATTTAACCGGAGTTACCATTCACGAAAAGCCAAATAATGTTGGTGAAAACAAAACAGTAATTAAGGCTAAAACCGGTAAATTAATGAGTAACGAAAAATCCAGTATTTTAAAACTGGTTTTAAATGATGGTTATTACTATCAGGATGTTACTCCAAAAAAATATGAAGATCGTGCCAAACTACCTTTTATAAAAGGAAAATTCAAAAAGCAAATCATCAATATCGACTTGTCTGAACTAAACAAAGTCGACGAAGACAAAGAAAATATAAACAGCACAAATACAATGCTTAATGTGAACGAACTTCGTTACACCTTAGACTCTTTAAATAAAAATCTGAACAACGAAATCATCTCTTTTTCAGAAAACATAAACCAGCGCGTAGGTATCAAAAAACCACCCGTACCGATAAAAACAGACAAAAAGAAAAAACCTTTACCTAATGATCTTTTGTCTTTATACACCAATAAACAAAAATCAGATGTATTAAAAATGGCCACCAGCAATGTAACCAGTAACATCTATTCTATCGACACAACACAAAAAGACTTAAAAGATAAGCAACGTGAAATCAACAAACATTTAACTGCTTTATACGAAAAGTTTGTAATTGCTTTTGCCTGTTTTTTAATGTTTTTTATTGGAGCGCCATTAGGAGCTATTATTAGAAAAGGAGGACTTGGCTTACCCATCGTTTTTGCTGTTTTAATTTTTATTACATTCCATTTTATCAATACTTTTGGAAAAAGGCTTTCACAAGAAGGTGGTATGTCTCCTTTTATGGGATCCTGGATGTCTTCTTTTATCTTATCCCCATTAGCTGTACTATTAACCTATCGCGCCACTAATGACAATGGATTAATAAACTTTGATGCCATAACTACTCCCATATCACAATTATTTCAAAAAATTGCTGAGAGGTTCTTTCCTGCTCAAAACAAACAATAATTATGTCAACAACAAAAATACAACTGAATACCATTGAAGAAGCTATAGAAGATATTCGTCAAGGTAAAGTAATCATTGTAGTCGATGATGAAGATCGTGAAAACGAAGGTGATTTTTTGGCTGCTGCCGAAAAAGTTACTCCGGAAATGATCAATTTTATGGCTACTCACGGACGCGGATTAATCTGTACACCACTTACAGAAAGCCGTTGTAAAGAACTTGATTTACGAGCGATGGTCACCAACAATACAGATCATATGGAAACTGCTTTTACCGTTTCTGTAGATTTGAAAGGAAATGGAGTTACTACAGGAATCTCAGCTGCAGACAGATCTAAAACGGTACAATCTCTTGTTGATCCAAATACAAAACCACATGACTTAGCCCGTCCGGGTCATATTTTTCCTTTAATTGCAAAGCAAGGTGGTGTTTTAAGAAGAACCGGACATACAGAGGCTGCTATTGATTTTGCACGATTGGCCGGATTTAAACCAGCTGGTGTAATTTGCGAAATTCTAAACGAAGACGGAACAATGTCACGTTTGCCTGAATTACTAAAAGTGGCTAAGAAATTCAATTTAAAATTAGTTTCGATTGAAGATTTGGTTGCCTATAGAATGCAACACGATAGTCTGATTGTTAAAAAAGAAGATTTTGATATCGAAACCCGTTTTGGCACTTTTAGGCTAAGAGCTTACGAGCAAACGACAAATAAACAAATACATATTGCTTTAACAAAAGGAACATGGAATTTGGGAGAGCCAATTTTAACAAGAATTCACTCTTCACAGGTAAACAATGACTTATTAGGTACTTTAACCAATAATGCAGAACAACAGTTAGACGATATGTTTAAGGTGATTAACGAGAACGGAAAAGGTGCTGTTATCTTTATCAATCAGGATATGACAGCTGTTAATTTATTAAACAGGATTTCTGAACTTAAAGCCTTACAATCACAAGGAACCTTAAAAGCACCTAAAATAATCATTGACAGTAAAGATTACGGAATTGGAGCCCAAATATTACATGATCTGGATATTTCCAAAATTAGGTTAGTATCAAATACAGAACAAACAAAACGTGTTGGTATGATTGGATACGGATTAGAAATTACTGAATACGTTAGCTATTAAATTATGGGAACATTAGAAGAAAGAATTGTAAAATCTGAGACACGTATTTTTAAAGCTGTTTTTCCGAGCACAACGAATCATTACGACACTTTATTTGGAGGAACTGCTCTTCATCTTATGGACGAAGTTGCTTTTATTTGTGCTACCCGATTCAGCCGAAAAAAGGTTGTTACGATTTCTACAGGTCAAATTGATTTTAAAAAAGCTATTCCGGCCGGAACTTTAATTGAATTAGTTGCAAAAGTAATCAGTGTTGGGAGAACAAGCTGTAAAATTCACGTTGATATTTTTATGGAACAAATGTATTCAGAGCTTCGAGAAACTGTTGTTTCTGGAACTTTTTCATTTGTTGCTGTCGATGAAAACAAAAAACCAGTACCTATTTTAGACGTCTTGGAGTAATCTTTTCAAAAACATTTCTTTCGGGGAATACTGATAATTAGACAATTGAAAAATAACTAAAAAAAAGCCCGAAAAAAGTTTTTATAATCGAAAAAGCACACTATATTTGCACTCGCAATCACAAAATGATCGCGACATACTGGAGAAATGGCAGAGCGGTCGAATGCGGCAGTCTTGAAAACTGTTGACTGTAACAGGTCCGGGGGTTCGAATCCCTCTTTCTCCGCTGAATGGAGTTTCAAAAAGAAACTTTAAAAGTTAAAACCCTTTAAATACAAGTATTTAAAGGGTTTTTCATTTTTTGGCAATCGTCAAAAATCACATGTTATTGCAAAGCGTGGTACACTTATTAGTACACTTTTATTTTGGTGGGTTTTGACCATAAAAAAAGTGTACTAAATCAAAGGGAATTCCCTCGGTATTCCCCGAAAACAAAGGTGTGTTTCGAAATTTTTAAATCAATTTGAGTATTAATTTAAAAACTAGAAAGCATGTTAAAAGTAATTTTTTACCTGAAATCAGAAAAGGCAGATAAGAATGGAGAGTTTTCAATATTTGCACGTATTACATTCAACCAGAAAAGAATTTCCTTAAGTACCGGAAAGACCATTTCTAAGGAGAGATGGGACTACACAAACAAATTAAGAATTCTTCTGAGGACAGAAAAGGAAAAGGTTCTTAAAAACTATCTCGATATTTACCGCCTAACTGTCGAAAAGAAATTCAATATCCTTTTTAATGTCGATCCAGATGTTCCATTAGAAATACTTAAAGCAGAACTTTCAGGAAAATCAAAGTTACAGACAAAGAAAACCACACTGCTTCAAATTATGGAGCGCCATAATAAATTTTTCAGAAAAAAAGTGGATGCCGGCGAAAGAGCATCAGCTTCACTGCAGAAATACAAACGAAGCACTGAGCTAATTTCGAACTTTATGGTAAAACAATACGGCATAGAAGATATTCCTGCTGATGAAATTTCAAGTTCATTTATATACAATCTTGAGGAATTCCTTAAATACGAAAGCAGTTTTAAGGGTCATGTTGGAATAAAAAACAATTCAGTGGTAAAATATATTAAGATGTATAAAACAGCCTTTAATTATGCTATCAGAATGGATCTAATCCAAAAAAATCCATTTAATGTTTATGATGGAAAGCTCAGCGTTAAAGATGCAGTATTTCTAACACAGTGCGAACTTGATGCCCTCGAGAAAAAAGTCTTCTTTATTGAAAGACTCGACAGGGTCAAAGATATTTTCCTGTTCAGCTGTTATACCGGATATGCTCCAACTGACGCTTTAAAGCTTTCACAAAAAAACATTTCAAAAGACAATAATGGCAACCAGTGGATTATATCAAATAGAACGAAAACATCAATTAAAGAAAATGTTCCCGTTCTGCCGCCCGTCGAAAAAATCATTCAGAAGTACAAAGGGAAGCAGCCAGGATTGCTGCCAAGCATTTCAAATCAAAAAATGAATGCTTATTTAAAGGAAATTGCGGATCTCTGCGGAATAACCAAGTACCTCACATGGTATGTTTCAAGACATACTTTTGCAACTACAGTAACTCTTGGCAACGGAGTCAGACTTGAAAATGTTTCAGCGATGATGGGCCACACAAATATCAAGCAAACCCAGCACTATGCGAAAGTTCTTGATGTAAATATAATGGAGGATATGGGTTCTGTCGCATCTGTCAGAATCAAATATAAGAATTTAAGTAATTTTAAAGTTAGTACGCCAATTTACAGAATGATTTAAACATAGATAATCCTGGCCTAACCATCTGATTCTTTCTTAGCATATGTACAACTTCAATTCCGCTCAATGTTCGTTTGGCCGATTCAAAACTTTTAAAACCTAGTCCATTTTGGATACGACATTTTATAAAACGATGGTCCTGCTCTACTATATTGTTGAGATATTTACACTGCCGGATTTTAATCTTTGAGAACGAACGTTTGTTATAGACTTTGATCGCGGCAGTATTAGAACCGCTTTTATCGATGTTTATTACTCTTGGACTACAGTTATTACTAATTGCTTTAATTAAAAATGACTGGGCACTCATCCTCTGCCTTCTCTTAGTTAATAAGAAATCAACTGTATTACCAGACTTATCTACTGCTCTATATAAATAACACCAAATACCTTTTACTTTGATATAAGTCTCATCCAATCTCCAGCTCGCTCCCACTCTGCCTTTTCTCTTCTTCATCTCTGACTCAAGCAAAGGTGTAAACTTATAAACCCAGCGCTGAATCGTTGCATGATCCACAATCACCCCCCTAATCTTCATTATTTCCTCAACATCGCGGTAACTAAGTGTAAATCTTAATTTAAAATACACTGCCTGAAGGATTACATATTTTGGATAACAATGACCTTTAGTATTCATTTTTTATTAATTTTGAAAAACCAAAGATAAAAATTAGTCATAGATGCGACAGAACCCTGATTATCAATATCTTTCAACCTGAAAAAATCAAAACCACACAATTGATACACTACCTAATTTTTTATACTACCCATCATATATAGTTGCCCTTTTCTATTTAAATTCCTGTTGGATTAATTTGTATGTTGGATAAAGAAGTTCAAAATTTTCCATGATAGTTTTACATATATTCTTCTTAGAAAGTCTTCTATCACCGGGATTCATTTCCATACCAATTGCAAAATAAAAATAGAAATCAGCCTGAAGCAGATAGCTACTCAATTGGCTTTCGTTTGCGAAATCCCGTACAGCTCTGCGCTCATTATTTAGCTCTATGAAATAATTGTCTGGCATTGCCTCTATCGCGCTAAACATTTGTATTCTATAATTAGGGCAATTCTTCAGATTCAATTTTAGGTTCTCACGATCAATCCGACTTCCTTTATCTTTACCAATTCTATTACATATCCCAATTTTATTTTGGCTGATAATAACCTGCATGCACATATTCTCTAAAAGATTCCAATTATCTCTAGATTTCTCTAATTCATCAACTCCTTGTCCGTAATAAAGGCAAACTGCACTAATATTAGCTGCTGTAGATGAACTCTGGGAGGGTGATGAAATAACATGTTTAGTGCTAAAGTGCTTTCTAAGATTCCATTTTTTTTCATTTATCAAAGGCATGAGCTCCCTGTCTAATTTATAAAATCTTTTATATACATTTTCCCTATCTGCAACTATCTCCGGAGATTCGTCCCACGGCTTTCTTCCAGTAAATATTTCAAAATGTTCCTTTGTAAAAAACTGGTCTCTAAAATCTATTTCATTTAAATTCAAAATAAAATTTCGATCCTTAAAAATGTTTTTTAGTTCTATTTCATCCTCACATATTCTTTTGATACGATTCGGAAATAATGCTTCATATGCCACTAAAAATTCTTCGGTTATCTCATTTGAAAATCGATATAAATTTTTAAACCATTCAATCAAAGTTTCACAAAATTCCTGGCATTCAATTTTAATTGTAAGTTCAATAATTTTATCCAAACCGCCATCTATACAACTACCGGATCCAACATAAGCAATGAGCTTATCGTTGTTGCGAAAAATATAAGCATTAGGATGAAATAACTTATCTGTTCTCTGGCAGATCTTACTTTTAATCAACTTCTGATGATTTAAATCCTTCAATAATCTTAATACTTCTGGTGAAGTAGGAAGATTAATACCTATTAAATAATTTTGTTTTGCCCAGCCATTTGTATAATTCTGAATATATTTGAAACCATTATCTGAAATCATTGCCGTTGCAATCCACATCTCATCACAATTTTCTAAATCTGTTTTTAAATCATTTATAAGTTTTATTTTTCGCTCCAGCATATTCCTATTTTAAATAACAAACTCCCTTGTCTCTTGCTATAGATTCAATTAATAATAAGAGTAGTATCCTCTTTAATTGAATAATTAGAAAAGCACGATTGTAAAATTTTCAAATCATGCTTTCTGTTATTAATAATTTAACAGGAGTAACACTGAATTCAATTGATGCCTCCCTACATTAGTAAACCTTTATATCCTCCAGTGATATCCCCCTGCTCCTAAGCTTTTCGCATACTCAGAACTAAATTCGTAAAATTAATATTTACTATACCTCTCAAAAATAAAACCCTAAAAGCAAATAATAATTTCAACATCTGAGAAAATATACTCCAAGCTAATTCTTTAGCATCTCATCGAAATTAAATCTTATTTGATTGTAAATCACAATTCAATAGATTCTTAGATATGTTCCAAAACAAAAAAAACATTATTGAATTACACTATCACAGATTTTGAAATAAGTGATTTTTCAACAAATCAAGTTAAAATAACCATCAATATCTCTTAAAGCTATAAAACCAGATAATACTGCAATACATATTCTTTTTTAAGTAATATATATAATCAAATCAATAAGTTACACTTTATTTGTCAAGTATTAAGACAACTGTATATCTGAGAATGTTAAATTCTAAATCATTTTAAACATTTCAGTGGAACAACATACAGTCATCTTAATTGAATACTTTTTAAACTTTCACCTTAAAAACTCACTCTTCATTTGAATTAGGAGGTATTTCTACCTCCTATTCTTCCAAATTAAAGCTATCATGAAGATCATAAATTCAACCCGACCTGCTTTCATAAACAATACTATCCGGTTTTTACTGATTTTGCATATTCTATGGTTAATCAGCATCTTTATTTAGAGCTAACGCAATATAATCGGATAGTTTAATTAACTGCCTCTCTAAATACTTTCGAAATCTATTGATCCTGTTCATCTTCTTTCAATATTTACTCATATTGAACTTTAATAAAAGTATCCTTAAAGGTTTTCTAATTCCTTATTAAATGGAACTTGCAACTCTAGAACAGTTTAACCATTTAAATACTCACGTCAAAACAAGATTGCGGTACCAAAATTTTAAAGATATTTAACTTTAATCAGGTACAACTTATGGTAAATCTTTAAAATATTTAATGGATCCCAGGTACCACAATCTGTAATTAAAATGTTTTCTACTACATTTTTAAGATAATAAACTCGCTTCGTCTATTTAACTGATGCTCCTTCTCGGAACAATTTACACCATCAGAACAGTTATTAACCAATTGCGATTCACCATATCCCTTTCCTGAGAGTCTTTCTTTTTCAATTCCTTTTTTTATTAACCATGCGATTGTCGACTTGGCTCTGGCATTTGATAATTTCTCATTATACGCATTAGTCTGACGACTATCTGTATATGATCTTACATCAATTTTCATGGTAGGATACACCTTCATAATTTCGACAATTTTTGCCAACTCAGCCTGGGCGTCAGGTCTAATGTTTGCTTTATCCAAATCAAAGTAAATCATTTTAATATTTAATGTTTGTGCCAAATCTGTACCTACTTTAATTTCTTTAATCTTTTTGCTTATTGTTAAAGGAACATAGATTTTCTCCTCTGATTCCGGAATTACAACATTTTGCTCATCTGTTTCATAATCCTGTTTTTCACCCCTTACATAATATTTCTGTCCGCATTTTACTTCAAACTGATATGCGGCCTGATCGTCGGCACTGACTTTAGAGAGTAAATTAAATTTATCATCAAATAATGAAACTGTAGATCCCGGCAGAAGGGCTTTTGAGTCTTTATCTGATACAATTCCAGCCAACTGATTTTTACAATCCAATACTAAAGGAGTGTTTTCGGTAAAACTATAAATATCATCCAATCCTTTTCCGTTGGCTCTGTTTGATGAAAAAAAGCCTTTTCTTGTAGAATTATCTATTATAAAAGCGAAATCATCCATTGGTCCATTAATTGGAGAACCGACATTTACCACTTTACCTATTGAACCATCCGACTGAATTTTAACCATAAAAACATCTAATCCTCCTAATCCCTGATGTCCGTCTGAGGCAAAATACAATTCATTATCTTTAGAGATAAATGGAAAAGTCTCTCGGGCTTCTGTATTGATGCCTCCTGATATTTTCTCTGGTTTGCTATATTTATTTTCCACTAAAATATTTACTTTATAGATATCTGATTGCCCATTTGTTCCTGGCATATTAGATGCAAAATACAACGTTTTATCATCTGGACTTAATGCCGGATGTGCTACACTATACTCATCGCTGTTAAACGGTAATTCAGTAACATCTTCCCATTTTCCATCTTTTAAAATTGCTTTATAAAGCTTAAGATTAATTATCTGTTTTTGATCTCTACCAATTTTCCCATTAGTGAAATTATTTCTCGTAAAATACATTGTCTTTAAATCTTTGGTAAATACAGGTGTATCTTCATGAAATTTTGAATTAATAACTCTGGAAAAACGTTCAGGATCTTTTAAATCATTATCTTCTGTTTTACTTGCAACATAAAAATTTGTAAAAGACTGATTAGTCCATTTGGTTTGTACTTTTGCAAATCCTGTTGAATCTCTAGAAGTCGAAAACAAAATTTTATCTCCAAAAAAAGCAGTTCCGTAGTCAGATTGCCCTGTATTTATAGCTGTACTCTTTACAATGTAACGGCCTGAATTCTTATCAATGACTTGCTTATAATCCTTATGGTCATTATATAAACTTCCTCTAATGTCTTTTGAAGATAATTTATGAAATTTATCAAGCATTTCATCTGCTTTTTTATAATCTTCTACTGCTTTTAAAGTTTGCGAATAGCGAAAATAATACTCGTTATCTACTGTTTCATTTAGAGCAAAGAGTTCATTATACCATTTATTAGCCTCTTTTAAATTGGCATTAAAATAATACGAATCTCCAAGTTTCTCAAACAATTCTTTTGACTTATATCCCTTTTTAGCCACGTTAAGATAAGTTTTTGTAGCATCGACATAAGCCAAATCATTGTACTGGTTGTCTCCTTTCGCGATTTTTGACTGTTGTGCCTGTGTTTGCATTGCAAACACTAAGGCACATATAAAATAGATTTTTTTCATACTCTTAATTTTTAGAAGAATCTAGGAGAAACTACTTTGTCATATTTTGAAAATAATTCATATCGTAAAAACAATTCATGAGATCCTGAATTAAAATTCCCTAATCTTGTTGTGTCTTTATCATAAGCATAACCAATCATCCAGGAATTTGAAATCTGAAAACCAGCTAAAGCACTTACTGCTGCACTCCATCTATAAGCTGCTCCCAAGGTCAATTTATCAAAGAATAAAAAATTTGCAGATAAATCAACCTGAAGAGGTGTCCCTTTTACAACTTTGGTTAGAATCGAAGGTTTAAATTTAGTTTCTCCTCCTATGTCAAATACATGACCTGCCATCAAATGAAAATGCATTCTTTCGCTAGCTACATATTGAATATCATTATCATAGTAATTGTTTTCAAGCATATAGGGCACTGAAAGACCTACATAAGTATTGTCAGAGTATAAATAAACTCCTGCTCCCACATTTCCAGAAAACCTGTTATCAATATTCTCACGATTAAGCTGATCATTCGGGTTAAACAGCTTCACCTTATTGAAATCAACATTAAGCATATTTACTGTCCCTTTAATACCAAATGCCAGTTTATAAAAATCCGAAACTGGTATGTTATAACTTAAATCAACTGAAACCGTATTATTATCTGTAGAACCAATTTTATCATTTATAATACCTACACCTAAACCTAATTTCTGAGCGATCCCCAAGGGGGTATGGATTGCTACTGTATTAGTTACAGGAGCTCCATCCATACCAACCCATTGTGTTCTGTGCATTACTAAAGCACTCAAACAGCCTCGTGAACCGGCATAAGCAGGATTAATATTTGATGTATTATACATATACTGTGTAAACTGTGCTTCTTGTTGTGCACTAACAAAAACACTATTAAACAATAATCCTATTATTATTAATCTTAACTTCATAATCATTTTTTTTAAATTCAATAACCATTCGAAACTTACCTGTTCAAATACAAGTATCCTGATTTGTCTTTTCTTTCCCCGTCAGTCTTAGTATATCTAAGAATGTAGAAGTAGGTACCTTCAGGTAAGTTGTCATCAGCATTTACCGTGGTTCTTCCTCTTGATTTTCCGTCAAAAGAAACATCAATATTATTATAACCGTTAGCTTTGTAAACCAAAACTCCCCATCTGTTATATATTTCAACAGTATTGCTTGGATACTTAGTTATTCCATCTATGTAGAATACATCATTAATTCCATCTCCATTTGGTGTCATATGGGTATAGATATCAATATCACTTATTGTACCCACTACAACACTTACAACAGCAGTCGAACAATTCCCTGGATTTAACTTTTCACAGATTGTGTAAGTTATCTCATAAGTTCCAGCCGGAGTTCCAGAGCTCAAATTCACTGTCCCATCAGGATTCAATACTATATGTCCAGAAGGATCCGGAGAATCCGCCGTCAAAATAGCATTGTCAAGTCCCGCATGATCACCATCTAGGGTATCATTTTCGAAAACATTAATGATTCCTGTAGCGCCTCCGGAACCAGATGTTACATTTAAAGAATCATCATTTGCATCGATAACCGGAGCAGTTACTGTTACCACACTGATAACCGTATCACAATTACCAGGGTTATTCACCTCACAAATTGTGTACTCAACATTATAAGAACCTGCCGGTGTGTTAGCACCTAC
>Ga0194135_10001117_pt1 | contig 15735 bp, 18 predicted proteins | sample LitLau_LLRF_2013_FD_134024 | JGI IMG/M metagenome (GOLD analysis project Ga0194135, IMG submission 134024) | Freshwater sediment microbial communities in response to fracking from North America - Little Laurel Run_MetaG_LLRF_2013 (version 2) | ecosystem: Environmental > Aquatic > Freshwater >...
AACGCCCACACTCTCACCCGCCAAATACAAACTAATCGACGTATACACACACAAAACTCTCTTTTGTTGACATCTCACTCTCTCCTCAGCTGTTGACCAAGAAGGCCCCTCAAAACGAAGACATGGTACAGTAGTCTTGTCCTTCTGTGTGGTCCCTTCAGTGTCGCAGTGACTTCCCTGCCAAAAGTGTTGTACAAAGTCGTAGGTAGTCTAATTTTGGTAGAGATTAGTTTCGAGGGAGTGGAGACGGGTACGGCGAAAATGGGGAGAGGAGGAAGGAAGCCGCTGCAGCAGCAGCAGAAGCAAAAGAGGTCATTTTCGGCGAGGGAAATGGCAGCGTTGGTGTCTTTGGGGGTACTTTCGATTGTTGCGGTGGGGGCAGCGTCGTATTTGGAAGCGTTGGATGATACGATTCTACATAAGATTAATTGGGCTGGACCACTTCCCGATGAAATGCTTGTGAGTTATTTGTGGTCTAATTTAAGGGAATATGTGGAGGAAATGGGAAATATTTAGTATTTTAATTTGACCCTTTGTGTATTATTATTAAGGATTCGTCGATGGAAGCACTAGATTCGATAATTATGTCCACGGCAAGGAATGAGAAGTACAAATGTACTTTACCGAAACCGCAGGAACATTCCAAGGTGAAGGAGATAATATTAATTACAGTGATTCGTGTAGTTTTAGTCGGCTAAATGGTACATTGTTTAAACATGGAGTTTTTTTTATTGTAGAGGGATCAAGGACCCTATACTGGACCGAATCCGCTGGAGTTATTGAATCCCCTTTTTTCCAAATTTGCATGTTCTTTTAAGGTATTAGCTGTCAGTAGTAGTGGATTTTCATTAACAATTTACCGTTTGCTAAATAAACGAGGGGTTTTTAGTTGGAAACATATTGGACTTACGAACTGTGCCATGGGAAATATATACGGCAGTACCATGAAGAAAGAGATGGGAAGAAAGTCAAATTACAAGAGTTCTTTCTAGGGCGATGGAGTAAAGATGATCTCGAAAAAACAAGTAAGAAAATTGGAAAAGCAGTGTATGAATTTGATTGATTAACCATACTTGTGTATTAACCTAAACAGAAGAAAAGGTGGCACAGGATTTCGCAAACGCTGATTATAAGACGCAACTGCCAACCAAAAAGATCGACGGTGTTAACATGCCTTTCTTGCAGATTAATATGACCGATGGAACTCTCTGCGACTTAAATGGAGAGCCTAGAATGACCAGAGTTTTGTATGTTTGCTATCCTTTCGGAAAGGATGAGATATATTCTTTGGAAGAAACGTCAACTTGTGAATATGAGATTGTAGTTTTGTCTCAGAACTTGTGTCAGCATCCAGATTTCAAGTAATATAATCGTTTAAAAATAGTAATTAGAAATCAAGATCTTGTTGGGTAAAGCTAATTTTCATTATTTGATTTAATTAAGGTCGAGAGAGACTGGAGAGAAAAGTATCAGCTGTCACAATATAAATAATTCTCCTAAAATGCCTACAGCTCTGGTTGAATTAGAGGCTGAAAGTTTCAAAATCCGCCATGAGGTATGTTGTTTTCACAGGCGATCAAATAAAATGCAGTACTTGTAGTTCCATTATGTTTTTTTTACTTGTGTAGAATCTTTTTCAAAACTTGGAAACGCTTTTGGAAACAAAAATGAAGGGAGATGTTCGTCCAGTAGATGTTTTTACTGAAGATTCGGAAGAATCCATTTTAAAACCTTTCGCAACAAATAAACCCACATTGCATGACCATTCTTTTCTTGTGAGCTTTTTAAGTGGAAAGTCTTGTTTAACAGGAGTAAGTCACAAGTCACAGCTTAACTGAAAATTTGTAAATCTCTTATTACTTACTCCAAATTGACATTTATTTTGTGTTTAGGGATCCAACTGGTGGAAATTCGAACTATGTTACGGAAAACATGTTCTTCAATATCATGAGGAGCAAAATAGTCCATCAAGAACTGAAATTGTTTTAGGAAAGTGGGATTTAGCCCAACACAAAAAGTTTTTGGATGCGAAGCCTTACAAAAAGTCAACTACCCTTCCATCCAAGAAACAGATCATCCATTATTACGGTGGAGGGGCCAAGTGCGATGCTACAGGACAGCCTCGTCATGTTGAAGTCAAGTTCAGATGTCTGGACAATCCAAGTCCATCCGCTACCGCGATAGCTTTGTATTTGTTAGAGCCTAAGACTTGTGAGTATACACTGACTGTAGAGTCTTCACTCTTGTGTACCCTGCTGCAAGTCTCTGATGATTACAACATATTCGACACTTCGGAATACTTGAAAGAGCAAAGTACAGCCCGAGACAGCAATGGACAAGAATACGGGACAGGATTTCACGAAGTTCCTCGTCGGCCTATGAGAAACCCAGGCTCTCAGCTGAAGTTTCCTCAAGATAAAGATCCGCGCTCAGCAGACAACTCTCAAGAAAAAGAGCGGTCATTTAGTAATCGAATGAAGGAACGTAAGGTCACGCCTCCACCCAACGATGTCGAGATAATTGTGTTAGATGAAGATGAAGACGGAGGGGGCATGTGAGCAATCAGCAAAGTCATATATTATGTGATACAATGTAATATAACTGAATGTTTGTTAACGTTTAAGCGTGTTTGTAGTGCAACCATAATTTATTTGAATAAAACATGAGTATAAAATCAACACCTTAAGAATTGTAAGTTTCCAGCTGTTAGATAACTTCGCAGTACAACGGCCGACCATAAATTTAGTGGTACTCCCGCATCGAAATCTGATTATTCGTAGGTTAACAATTACACGTAGTTTGTAACTAATGAAGTAATTGTCAGTAAGTTTCTAAAATGTAGATGAATATAATTAAATTTTTTATATAGGAATTCACAATGCACATCAAGAATGATTATTATTACACGTTTACACGACACGTTAAATTTACATCAAATAGCGAAACAGTTCCTTCTTTACAATAGGATGTGTAGTATGTTGGAAATGCAATCGCATGATTCAGTCATATTTGTACATTATACTTAACAAAATGCTCCTTCACAAAACAAATGCTGACGGACTACAATATCGGTAGCCTAGCTTAAAAATCCTGATGAACCAACACAACGTTATAGGGTCAACAATAAATTTAGCACTAACTACACAGATATAAGTTAGAAAAGCTTGTGGCTAACGACATTACGAAAGTAGAACAACAACAGCAACGTTACTGCTTCTTAAAACTCTTGAGGATCGGGTAGATATTTTCAAACGCTTCGTATATTTCTCCCCGAACTTTTGCACCTAAATTTTTTAAATAAAACAAAATCTTTATGTTTATGCTCTATTGGATTGAAAGAAACAAGTTGGAATAGCTTCTCAGTAAAATTACCTGTGAGAACAACTTTCCCTGAGACGAAGATTAAAAGAACGATTCTCGGTTTCACCATTCGATAAATCAATCCTGGGAACAACTCTGGTTCGTAGCTATAAATCAAAGGTAGACAATATGTAGTAATAATAAGTGATTGGATTAGATGCACAAGATTGAGAGTATTTTTTATCACATGGCACCCGACTTACCTACTGAACTGACTGTGGGTTAAAACTAATCCTTCCAATCGTATAGGAAATTTGACATCACAACTTCCAACCATGTTTTGAATCTTGAAATCCAGGAATTTGGCCGGAAACCCGAGTTTTTGAACAATCCGAGCATATTTTCTTGCAGCAAGTCTCGAATCTTCTTCACTTTTAGCTCCTGTGCAGACCATTTTTCCAGAACTAAAAATCAGTGCAGTTGTTCGTGGCTCTCGAATTCTCATGATGACAGCTGCAAATCGCTTAGGATTGTATTCAGCGTTACGAGCGTGAAGAGCGATTTTCTTTAAATCTAATTTACATCCTAAGTTCACAGTAGAAACTATATTCCTATAAAGCATACAACATTATATTTAACCCCGAGCAATTAAACCGAATAACTAATTAACCTTTTCAACAGTGCAGAACTTACTGAAGCTGCGGAACGATTCCAGGATCCGCTGAAGAAGGAGTGGCCGGCTGTCCGTAACCACTAATGCTCATAGGAGGGACGCTCATCGGTTGATTGTAAACTGACCCTGATGGTTCAATGGCTGGGGACAGCAGATTTTGCTACACGTGTTAAAAACGCGCAGAGTAAATTAAACTGCTACGTGAGCATCATACGCTTGTCGTAAAATAAAACCATGAGCTTTAGAAACTTACTGGAGTTTGTGGAGCCATGAGGCTCTGAGGAGTCATTCCCGACGCCAGTCCCGAAGAGTAAGAGATTACAGAAGAAGAAGCACCAAGTCCCATAACTCCCATTGTTATTGGAACTTGGCTACTGTTCCCACTATTAGCGATGGCATGTTGCTGTTGCTGCGCTGACGGCAGAATGAGATCGTCATCAGGTTGATGATGGGGAGTGCCAATGCTGGGAATGTTGAAGATCCCCGGACTAGGCAACATTTGATCCATTTTCAGGCTGTTTCGATTCCTTTCTAGCTCCCCAAGTAAAAAAATGGACAACCAATCTCTACGTGAGGTATATTAATTGTCTCCAACGTGGTCAGTCCCCTACATCAGCAATGAGTTATCTCAATTACTGACATACAACGAGACATTAATGTTTCAAACATGTTCATAAAACTTACCAAGTTTTTGTAAGCGGAAGTGTCGTTAAATTCGCATAATACGCGCCGCTAAATAAAGCCTATACAATCGTTTAATCGATACTCAAACTACGTACCTATAATTTTGAAATATGCCCTTAAAACTGTCTGGCAAAGGAATTTAAAACTATTAAGTGTGGTGTGTGCTTATCAAATGATTGGAACTGAGAATTTTAATGCTGCAATTAGTGTAGGAAATTAGTACAAACGTTAAATTTTTATTTCCGTCGAATTTATTTGAGGGAGGCTGTGACGGTCTGACGGTCGGTAGAGAACCATCAACAACTAATTTGGATTGCGCGCGGAAATTTTTGTCTCACCTTTGTAAGAACGGTTTGTCTCATGTTGCCCACAGAACGAATTGCATGTTTTATTCATGAATTTGTATGCATTTCTTAAAAATCATAAATATAAAATCTTTCTTGATTTGGTTAATCAACACGCGCGACAAAGGACACGTCGAAACCACCAACTGTAGATGCAGTCTCATCGGTTACAAACATGAGGAGGATTACATCCGTGTGCTGAATAAACAAAGTTGGGGAATCGGCGCATAGTCTGAAACAAAATAAAAATTGAGTTGTAATTGATCAGTTAATTGTTAATTATACTCGAATAAGTAATTGTTAGTAGTCAGTCAGATGAGTTAGTGTGATAAGTAGAATGAGGCATTACACTCCTTTGTATCGCCAGTAAGAACCTCCTTCATTGTTAAATTCCTGGAGGGCAACAAGATCGCAGCATTCGCAAGAGGTGTCAAGTCCGTTTACAGTGATTGTTGTGTTAATTAATGATCCTGGGTGTTGTTTAAACTCAGGAACAATAAAGAAAGTAGATAGTTCTAGGTTAGAGTACACAGTGTCTGGTAATGCAGGATGTGTAATCGTGTCTGTTGGGAATCCAGTAAGGAAAACATCTTTACTGTCTTCAGAGATGTCATTTCCTTCCAAAATAGCTTCGTAAGTGAAGAATATTCCGTTGTTTTGTATGGACTCGTCGGAAAATAACATTACAACTGCTACTTGTCCTTTCATTGAAATCTTTTGAGGTGATCGTCTAGAAAAGAATTTAAAGGCATTAAATGAAACGAAAGCTTTCTAAAATATGTACTCTGCATTCTGGGGCAAACTTATCTCACATTTGTTGGAAAGAGTCAGTAGGATAAGAATCTCGTCTGAGAGTTAAAATTGCAATTCCATCCGCAGGTTGCCCAACAAAATCAACTGTAATGAATGAAAAGTCGTATCGAACTGCCCCAGGTACTCTTAAAATCCAAATGCACCTTTCATTAGGGTCTATTTTAAAGTTTTCTTTATAAGTAATATTTCCAAAACGGCTTGTGAAAACTTCCCCGCACTGAGTGTCTGTAATTGTAATAAAATTGAATTTGTAATTTCAATTTAATCAGGGTGATATGTGCAAAACGTGGATTGACATACAGCCAGGATCGACAGTTGTTGAAGTAACTTCTGTTGTCGTTGTAGTTGGGTTGGTTGTCGCAACCTCAGATGGATAGTAAATAACCTGAAATCCAGTTCCAGTGTCCGATTGAGCTTGGGAATCCGTGAAAAATCCCAGAATGAACTTTGAGTCCACTCCAAGTAAGCTAATCTCTTGAGAGTCGCTGCAAAATCGTTGATTTTCTTCAAGTGTACCGGATTCAGAAATCGTGTAAAGTATTAAGGCATCACAGAAACAAGGATTGGGATTAGTACATGATTGCAGTCCGAGTCTTTCAAGAAGGAAATCTAACTTAATTGGATTTTGTGAAGAATCTGAGCTAACTGCCCATGTTGCAGCTAAGGATGACTCGTATTGCCCAACTATTGGGTAACGAATAACACCACTTGGTGAATTAGAAAAGCTTCCTACATGTTTGGGCTCCGATGGATCGAACGAGCTTCCTTCCCAAGCCAATTCAAACTGGTCAAACTTAATTTGATCGACAGACGCGTTTCCAGAAACGTACAAGACAACTGCAGCTATATTTTCGTTTAGGAAGAAGCTGTCAGGAGCTGGCTTTGCAGAACAGAACCTGATAAAATAAAGGCTAAATTATAGTAAAGATTTCGACCGCTCATATTGTTTCAGGATTAAGGATATATTTATACGTGTAACTTTGAAGCTTATCTCCTGGGACAAGATTTGTTAGGGAGTAAATTCGGATTCCAGCATCTGAGCAATCCAAGTCAGTTGAATCGTCAGTGTAGTTTGTTAAAGTAAAACGAAAGCTACGAGTTGTTTCGAGGTGAATTGTCCAGATGCAAGATTCTCCAGGAAGGAGGGAATCTCCGCCTGATAGGATGAGACTGCTGGAATCAGCAGTGAACGATCCTCCGCAGTTTAATCTGCGAGTTCCTGTCACTCCAGTCTCTCCAAGCTGCTCACTGCTGGTTGCAGCAGTTGCTACAAGAAGTAAGACGATGCTGCTGGTAACGAGTATCATCATTTTGATTTTGATGCGAGCTTCACTTAAGAATAAGCTTGATACAGCAATGCATAACCAACTGATCTGAGATGAAGTTTTATATCGAGCGAAAAGATAATGAGGATCAAAATTTCCAATTCAGTTATCTTTGGGAAACCCTGATTTAAAGATAAGCGTAACATATTATATGACACAATCGGGCAGTATTATCTAATGGCGATTGTTGGATCATGGGGTATTTTCATTTCAAAAATATTTTTGTTGCATATAAAGATGCATTTAATCCTTTTTTAGTTTTTATTCGAGCTGAATTATTAATTCCTGTAATGCTGATTACATTGGTAGTATTATTCATAAGCAATTTCGTCGCCTGTTGCCCCAAACATATATGTAATAAAATAATAATTGCATTGCATGCAGATCAATTAATCATGATGGATGCGAGTTTATAGAATTCTCAGCAAAAGAGAGTTTTATTTTGTACGATTGTACGTGTCTGATTAAACATATAAACTGTCACACGATATGATACGCGTGTTGAGAATGAGTTAAAGACGAAGATGACAATAATTGAGTTGTATTATTCGCATGATATATATATTATGAGATAAGTAATTCGGCCGTGACTGTCAATGAATGTTTTATTTAGCTCAAACGCATGTAGTATACTCGTATTTATATTATTAGTGTATAAGTGATCGTGATATAGTATCGTGATCTTATAACTTTTAACCATCGTTTTCAGTAGGTTATTTTTTATTGGACCGTTCCGATGATTATTGTTATATTGAAAGGAATCATTATCCAGCAAGTAGAAGACTCAACACAACTACGAACTGCGACCATTGATGGTCAATTCATCCTAGTGGACTGGGCATAATTTTTATGATACGTGGATGTTTCGTCTTACTGCTCTAAAAGTTGTCTTTTGTCATTTTATCGACACCTCTCCAAGGCTGACAAAGTATCGAATTCCTGTCGATCATCACACCTAGACTTTAATTATACTAGTGAACACTACTATGAAATATGATTTAGCATAATATGCGGATCTTTTGTCAAAATTGAATGCACGACCTTTCTACTCGTATGAAATTACATCTCCAAGTTTTCTAAGTCATGATTTCTAAGTAAAATTGTTCTTGAAGAGAACGCTTGGTAAATAGGACCTGAACAAACCAACAAACCATCATTCACATTGAAGTGTGCGCTTAAGCCTTTAAACATTAAAGAACCTCGACGAAACTTGTTACCAACACATTGCTAATTAAAATGCAAACACAAAAATAGAGCCAGAACTAGTTTTAATAAGATGAGAAGGTGAGGATAACATCATAGTGGAATTATGGAAAGAAAACATGCAGAACATGAAGATTCCATCAAGAGCTTGGAGGTGAATAAGTTCATTGTAAACTTGCATGTAATTGTAAATGTAAATATGTTACATTGCGAGGAATGCAAGGTGCAAAGATTCACTAAAAGGTTTCATTTCTCTGATATTTTTTATATTAAGAGTTTTTTGCATTTTGGAACGGGATATGTTAATGTTGTGTATAATCCAGATCAAATCTTTAGAGTAAGTCCACAAATCCATGCGACAAGGTGATGCTATGATGTAATCAAGTTAATAAAGTGGGGATAGCCTAATGTGGTAAGTTTTCAGTAAAAATGACGACTATATACTACACAATGAATCACTGCTAGTGTTCAATATAAGAAGGAATGACGGATTCCTCAGTTAAAAAGTGAATTTTTATCCATTCCTTGTACAGTTGTACATCAAAACCACGTCCACACCTTGTCTGCCTATTATATTTGCTGTGTAGCTTGACAATGTGAATTTTCCAATAGAACTGTCGTCATTCTGTGTAGTCTCGATTCCTCGAGACATTTAGCTTTTAGCCAGAAGCACTAAAAATAAGGAATGAATAATATCCAGAGATTAGATAGAGCGATGCAATAAATATCCAAACAAGGGTGTGGGTGTTTCTTGCACAAAGTGTGCAAAGTATCAAAGTTGTCTCAATGTATTTCAATATCTTTCAAGGTGTTTCAGTTTTTAATCTGAGTGCATAATGGAAAAGGCTATAAATATTCCGTCATGCAGAGATTTGAACACAATTACTTTTCGAGTTGCACACACACAAGTGTAACACTATTCATCTCATACCTGGACTCTTGTTTAGCATTTCTCTGTTGATGATTATCTCCGTTGTTGATGCATTATAATTTGCTATGCATAGTTTGAAATCGCAAATGAATGGAATTATGTAACACGCAATGTTGGTTTAAGTTGTTTGGCATTATCCGTCTATTACATTCACATTTCCTTTGCTACTCATCATACAATGACTCACTGTCCATATTTCATTCAATGAGGATGGAACAGTGTAACAAATTTACAACCACATGCCTGGTAATTTTGATTGCTCTGTGAAACAGTTAAGCACAGAAGTTCACAAGAGTGAGTACTAATCATTTCCATATATATATTATGGAAACAAAGCGAACGTTATTTCCCAAACCTTATGTATGAGGAGGCCAACTGAAAAGTTAAAAACCATAATTCTCAGCTTAATTCAATTGATTCATGTTTTGTTTTGTACATTGTATAGCTTTGTCTCATTCTTTCATTAGCAGACCATCAACTCGCGTCAGACTTTTTACAGGAGTTGGATGTGTATAAGCTGCAAGTTAAAATGTTAAAAAGTACTTGAAAAACTTTTCTATGACTAGGATTGGATAGTGTAAGAAATAATTTCTTTTGCGTAGACTCTATATAATTTCCCAGTAGACAATATAGCATCTATTAGAGTGTGTTCATGGCACTTTTCCCCAACGAAAAATTAGTAAGCTTTACGTATATGAATATGAATCAACACACTCATGCATAGTCAGACGTTATATTTTCTATTTAAAGTCTTGTCCATGTCAAAAGTTCCAGAGATGAAGTACAATAAAGATCAGAGCAGTTCACTTTAGTTTTGATCAAGCCATCGTCATGAAATCAACACAAGAGAAGTTGTTGTACAAGTCTTGCAGCAAAAGTCTCATCATCAACCTAGTAAATCATTCTACTACATCGAACGTAATAATAAGCATATCAAACTATCATTAACACCACATTCTTCTATCTAACCAATAAAACATACATTAGTACGTGCTGTCCACCACTTCTTTCACATTTTTCATCAACACTGTGTGTGTTTCATTCAATATACATACTACTTGTTCATTGTACAAATCGATTTCTACCTTTTGAACTCAAAATGCACTTAAAGACTCGTCATGAAATCTCATGAAACAGAAATGCAACAGGGAGAAAGTAAGGTGAAGATTTCCTACTTGAAGAAGTGTCGAGCGATTAATAGTTACAGCATAAGTTATTAATAGCAACCGAATATACGTAATATCCGTTTACTATTGCAATTTTGTGATGCTGAGCTAGCGAATTTTTGAATCGAATAAACCAACTATAAGAAGATATGGATGAGTTTCTTAAAGTTCAAGTCCAAATTAGTAAAAGTGTCATTCTAAATTCTAGTGAAAGTTTTTAACTTTCTTTACAAAGAGTATAATAGCTAATTAGTATTTTCCTGATAATCAGCAGTCAATTACATTAATCTATTAAAATGGAAATAAGTTTCGGATTGGGGCCCCCAATTCCGAGAATTGCGGAGAAGAAGAAGAGGCCCTCAATATCTTCGGCCAAGTTTGAAGTCCGTAAGTTATCAGCATCATCGGGTCAAACATGCTTGACAAATAAACCGGAGCAGGGGAACGATCAGGGACTTCAGGAAAGGGAGTCCTCATCAAAGTTATGTTACAGAATGGCAGACTTGTTCATGAACATGCTGATAGTGTTTCCACTGTCGATTTGCTTTTGGCGTGGAGTGTGGCAGTTGATGGATTATTACAGTGAATTGTGGGGAGTTGACCCGTGGTTGAGTGTTGGAACGGGATATTGCATTCCATTCCTAATGTATTATTACCAAGAACCCCTTAGAACTTATGTGATGCCTGGAAGAATGCATTTTGTACTGTTCTACGTTATTTCGAGGAGTCTCCTTTTGATACATTCCTTTGGATCGGTGAATCAATGGAGAGGATTGTGGAAGTACTTGGATGACAATACGGGGCTTGGACCTCGTTCTGCAGTCACTGGACTAATTGTTGGGTTCTTTTGTAACCTGGTATTCAAAACTTTCAGTAATGTACTAGCTCCACCGTTGTTTTGTGTTGTGGATGAACCGGAGGTCATTCATGATTGTCCTTTGAGATTCAAAACTCTGGTGAGATAGCTTTTGCATATTTCTAACGGGCTTTTGGGACTTTTTGGTTAAATGTTTTATTGGGTTTCAAATGTGTGCTTTACAGCCAAATCAAAAATGCTGCTATTTCTTTGATTGTATTTTTTCGGTGTGTGTGATTCCATCTTTGACTGTTTGTTGCTGGAGAGGATTGTGGAATCTTTTGGATTACTATTTGTATCCGAATGATCCCTATATGCACGCTATGACATCGTTGGTAAGCTTCTTTCTTATTGCATAGATAGTATACATAGGAAGGGAAGATCATGAATGGGAAGAGTAGAGAGGAGGTTAGAATGTTTAGAAGAACTGATGCATCTTAATTTTCAAGTGTGTGAGTTTAATAAATTGAACATGCCATAAATTGATTAAGATTAATGAAGTTTTGACACACGAAATGTCTTTTCTATTTAAAAGTGTATGAGAATTGATTAGAAAAGAAAGGACATTTTTTGTTATGAAGAACCGCTTGTAAGACACTTCATCATTGGTTTAATCGTCTTTATGCAGTTAAAGCGATTTAAATGCCAACTGAAGATTAGGAAGATTAAGTGCAGAGTTTGGGGAGAAAGTTGAGACACTATTAGTTAAATTTTAAACACAGCTTTTTACAATTCATGAGCAGATTCTTCTATCGCTTCGACTTCATATCTGCAAGGATAATCGTATAAATTGAATCGTATCATTTTGTACAGGGTTGTGGATACATCTTGTGTATCTTCCTGATCGTAATCCAGCCTTTAGTTTGCGACAAAATCTATAACCTCAAAGGGCTCGTTAGAATAACAATAATCGATATTATGTACATGTTTGGATTCATTGGCTGCGTCTTGGCTTGGAAAGGAGTGTGGAATTCTTTGAATTACTTTATTGTGCTCGGTAATTAATTGTATACCTCAAACATTTCCCTTTCCTTGGTACATGCAATGTTAAAAATAACACTTTGTGTTTGAATTGATGATTGGCAGATAGTGACATACCTTGCTTGAGTGAATGGGTTACAACGGCAATTGGAATCGTAGGTTGTGTCCTCTTTGGCTGTGTTTCCACTGTGATAGCCCGAGGAATTGCAATTGATGGGGATTTAGCTGAAGATGAAACAGCAGAGTGGTTAATTCCATATATGTCTCATTTAAGGACACAGGATAACAATGTGCCTTTCCCTGAACCGTGGATTTGCAGATATCTTTGCACGAATCATGTAAAATACTTTTTGATTATTTGATGTCTCATAAACTGTTTGCTTTCCTTAGTACTCATTACTCATGCCTGGTGTGTCTGGCTTTTTTTTACAGAAAATGAACACAGATAAAATGTCACGAGTGAAAAGGAACAACAACCACGGTAGGTTACCACACGAAATTGATTCTGACAACTTAGACAGCCGCCGACCTTTAAGAAAGATAAACAATACGTCAAATTACGTCCATCCTTTCGGAGACGATGAAGATAATTCGTCAAGAAACCATTTCCAGAAATCCAGTAGAAATACTCCGGGTAGAATTAGACTTAGTCAAATTCCACATATCGACAGTTCTTCCGAAGATGAGCTGGGGGAAAGAGAGACAATGTTCCCAAACGCAGAATTAAGTGAATCTCGTGAATCCATTTCGAACGAGACAAGGCTGCAGGAAGTCGTGACAATGCGAGTTGATTAATCAATCGAGACATTAATTTCCTACTTTAATATTTTAATAGGCAGAGAGACTTTAAAACTGTAATTATCAAAGAGTAGCCGGCAGATTGACAAAGACAAAAGTCTGTGTCTGATTCAGTATTCTCAATGTAGAAATGTAACCAGATTATATTTATACTTCCCCTTCCTAATTAGAACATCTCTGAGACTTAATAACTTTGATTGAGCAAAATTAGAGAATGCTAACAATAAATTCACTATGCTATGAACAATAAGAATCCTCATGTAAAAATACTCGGTGAGTCTAGTTTGTGTGCATGTAATTGAATTAATCAAGAAGATGAAGATCAAGAACTCACTCACTGTCCTGATTGCTTGATGCATGATTATGATATTACATACAATTATTTTAGCACAGAGGGTTAGTTCGTTAATTCTGTAATGTGTGCACACTTGTTTAATTTGAGATATGCGAATTATTGTAAGAATTTCTCTCTTAAGTTCTTTCTATTAATATAGATTAAGGTATAAGTAGCAGATTTGATTATGTTCATTGCTGTTTAGTTAAGTTGTAATGTCGAATGTTCATTCAAGACTTACAGCAGCTAGAGTAAGGAAAGGTGTTGTGGAGAGAAGTTGGTTAAATAATTTTTATATTGAATCATTTGAATGCACAAGGTTTGTCGGGTCTTTCTATGTAGCTACCGTGAGCTAACCCAGTTTAACTTGATTTTTGAGATCTTGCAAATATATATTATTATATTATATATAGTTTTAATCATTGTAGATTGTTGGTTTTATATTAGTCATTAATAGAGTTCATATAATAATGAATTATGATTCCAAGGAAGTCTACACGACTACACTTGGTACTTGATGCTGAATATTCTTGTGTAATAAATTCGAAGGTAATAGTAATGATAAGTCCATTCAGTTCGGGGTATTGTGAGATTAACTGAAAAATTGCATTCAATTTAATTATACATAAGCAATTAAGTGCCGTTTTCATAAACACGACAGTTCGTAATTAGCCATCGTATTCATAATATTCATCGCTTTTTTATTTTCTTGCAAGTCATCGGACATATACAAAATGTATTTGCTTGTTGAGTTTATACAACTTAAATTATTTAACACAAATACAGAGAAAAAAACCTCTCAATACTATTATTGAAATTAACAGAGGCCACCAATTTTTCAGTTATAAAAATCCAAAGAACCTTACATAACCACTGAAACTGTATCGAAAGTGATTTTCTCAGTAATATTTTTTGTTTTCACGTGCTCCTCTTGATTAGAAATGAAAACCATGTTGTTTGGCTCCTCCTTCCATCCGTTCTTGGCAATCCAGCTTCGTAAGTCAGCGTCTGAAAGAAGCAAACAGTAATTAGATGAATGTCAAATATTTTTTCGTAGAACTACACAGTACAACAAATTGAAGACACAACATACCAGTAATTCCTCCAAGGAGTTCTTTCAAAATAGTCTTATCAACAGTTTGATAAGTGATATTCACAACATGACACACAAATTTCCGGACAGAATCATCGAACCCCGTGATTTGAGATATCAGGTTGGCATCCTGGGACTTTTCTTGCCAGAACTTCTTAAATTGACACAGCTCGAGCAAATTTGCCAAGTAAGCAATTCGCAAGATGTGCATATCCTCCAGCTAAAACACAAAAGGTGAATGTGTTGAAAAATCAGTGGAAAACCACGATACAATAGAATATGACAATTAGGAATGAGCGAGCTACCTGTCCAGGACCCAAAAGACACCGACAGAGAACAAAGTCTGTGTGTGGAAGATTAGTAAGGGCCTTGAGAAGAATCCAGCTCACTACTTCTGGTTTGTACAAGTTAGGAAAGAACTGGTACAGCTTGAGAATAGCCAGATTCGCTTCCAGATCATACGAGTTTTCCGAAACTTGCAGCTGCACATACCTCTCGAACTTTGGAAGGTTGTTGGAATTGTACCTGGACAAACATAAGGAAATCAATAATAGTTGTGAATTCGTTATCATTCGTATGACTCATCAGCCATCGCATGACATTTAACTCCATTCATATGAACCAGTTTAACTACTTAATCTTTTATGTTAATTGTTCCGTTACTATCAGTGAAGCCTTAAGCATAGCATATTGTCTTAGGCCAATGGTTCCGAACGAAAAATTAATTTTGCACCGTTCAAACACACATTCAACAGATGAATGCATTGAAAATGGAAATCGGTGCATTAATTTAAATCACGTTTTTAAAAAAGCACAAAATCGCAAAACTGTTCTAAACTAAATCTCCGAACACTTATTTCTATCATAAGGAATAGTGTTCACTCAACACGATTCAAAGATTGATTGATTGATTGATTGATTGAATACTTTATTAAAGTGTCATTTATGGATCAATTACATTGTTCTTCCTCCAGTGACACTATGTATATAAACACTTTGACAGAAAGAAAGAATATTAAAAGAGATAGTAAGAGATAGGATATAAGTGAAATTTGTAGTATGTAATATGTGATAATTTCTTCTCTGATTTTGTTCTCGTCCGTTGTTCGCTCCTGTTCTGAGATGTGTTTCCACAATAAAGGATCCGTTTGAATGGAGAGAGTGCACGTGGTTCGAGAACTGGCAGTGGGGACTCTCCTTGTGTCCCTTCGACCTCTCCCTTTCCCAGAATTAC
>Ga0194135_10001118_pt1 | contig 15732 bp, 24 predicted proteins | sample LitLau_LLRF_2013_FD_134024 | JGI IMG/M metagenome (GOLD analysis project Ga0194135, IMG submission 134024) | Freshwater sediment microbial communities in response to fracking from North America - Little Laurel Run_MetaG_LLRF_2013 (version 2) | ecosystem: Environmental > Aquatic > Freshwater >...
GCAGGAATTCCTTCGACTCTGGAACCTCAAGGATGCTCCCTCGAAAATGGAAAACACCCGGACGGACTCACCCTTGTCCCATGGAAAAAAGGGACGTCCGCTCCTCTGGGACTTTACGTGCCGAGACACGACACATTCGCACCTTCTTATCTTCATTCGACGTCGTGCCGTGCAGGAGCTGCCGCGAAGATTGGGGAACGAGTCAAACACAAACATTACGACTTCCTCAACAATCGTCTTTATTCCTTTGGCCCAGGAAACAAGTGGCGTCTGGGGAAAGGAAGGACAACAATTGATTCGAGAAATAGGAGGTCGAATTACGGATGCAACCGGAGAGACGCGTGCCACAAAATTCCTTTTCCAGAGAATCAGGATTACATCACAACGAGGGAACGCCGCGTCGATCTTAAGAACACTCCCTCCTGGAAAGGAACTCTTAGAGATATTCTATTTGTAGTTCCCAACGCTACACATACCAAACTGTTATAGTTTTAGAAGTGATCATTAGTAATTAAAGGGAGCACTTTCTTTGTTGATTGGGTTTTTGTGATAAGTGATAAATGATCATAAGTTATGAATTTCCTTAGAAACGTTATCCATGTCGATGTTTGTTTCATTCCACCAATCGACAATGAGCAGAGTGGATAAAACATGTGAAGAACAATGCAGTATTACTCCACTCTAGATTCTACTACTAAAAAAAACTGAGCCAGTTATGGAATTTGATTTGAATTAGAAGAAACCTGCGTGATTTGGCTGATTAATTTGGATTCAAAATGGATCCCTCAGATGGGAACGATAGTTTGGCGTCAGTCTCCGATGACCATATCATTGACCCTATGATGTCGACGAAACCATCCCGGGTTCTTGGAGCTCCCGAATCAGTCAGCCGGGTTGAAAAGGAAAAAGGTGGACCGCATGCTCCATGGACTCCAATCCTTCTAGAATCAACCGGTCAAACACGAGAAGAAGCGGATTTCAGCGAAGAACCAATAATTTTCTCTGACAAGAAGGCTAGCAGAGACCCCGTATCTCTACTCTCCTCGACCCATCAAGGCCCCGCCATCAAAGACGTAAGGAAACGTCAGCGAGCGACTTAATGCTGTTCCAAATCCATCATTTCCATGCCTGCATTTTTGTGTTCTGTAATAGTTCGCCTTGAATCAATTACAACGGAAAGCGGGGCATGTCCCAGTCTCTTCCCTGTTCCATGACACATCCTACCGCGTCCGTATGGATGATACGGATGATGAAGACCTGGAATTTATCTCATCACATAAACGGAAGAAGTTGGCGGCGGCCGTCACTGAAAAACGTGGGATATCCCTGATGTATGACGCCATTTTCTGGGATAAGGGAGATTACAGTTTCCCTTATAGGACATTCAGACCCAAAGTTCAAGTCGCAAATGAAGTCCCACCCGGGGTAACACCCCAAGGGATCATTGCTGAACGGCTCCATCGAATCTTCAAAAGAATTGACATTTCCAACGTGTTGGAAAAACTAGGTGTGGAATATGCGTAAGGGAAAATATTCTCAACTTAAATCTAAAAGCCAATCAGAATTCAGCACATCTTTGACCTTTTGTGCTATTGTAGTGACCTCCTCCCGCCACCAAACTATGGGGAACATAATGCTCGATTTTTCCAAGAATCAATGTGGAGGAACCGCTCCCGGCTTGCAGGAACGGAGAAGCGAGCATACATTTATGGCCACCCTGAGGCAGGAGACATAAAGTAAGCGATTTTAATTAGTTTCATAAGTTTAATGTACTGCAGAGCGGCCTTCTTCAATTACGTTCCCTCAACCGAATCCATGAAATGTTAGACACTGCGTATGTGTGCTTCCTCTAGTTTCAATTGAGCTTACACTTTTGATGCTTTGATGTGGCAGGGTCGTAGAGAGCGATGAAACGGGAATGGCGAACCAAAGCAGCGGCAGTGAAAGTGGGAGTAGTGACGGCAGTTCAGATGTCGAAGATCATCAAAACCAATATTCGGGTCCGGATCTCCTCGCAGCCAGAGAGGCTCATGTCAAGACCAAATCCCAATTTGGATTTCACTTCCCACTGGAATACTTTGATAACGAAGAATTTGATATTCGATCACCGGAAGCTTGGATGTCACTCAGACCCAACCCAAAGGGAGGAGGGAAATATCCATTACCAGGGAAAGCTTATCTTCCGCTCCCGCCGGATCCTACGGATCCCATGATCTCCCTAGCAGAAATCACATCGGAAGTACTCCTGGACAAGAGCGCCCGTCTTCAAGGGTTTCGGAGATGGCTCACCCTACAACGAACCCAACGATTCGAGAAATTAAAAGAGGATAGAGGTGAAGCTGAAGAACTATATTAACTTATTTATAATATAACGGATCGAGCATGAGGATTTATCATTCACTCCGTCATTCCCTCACTTCTGTTCAGTCTCTGAATAATTCTATTTTCTACTAAACTACAGATCTAGAAGAGGAGCTTGACCTGTCATACTTGATGCCAATGGGGACTACAATTAAAACTTTGATAAAAAAGTCAGCGGCGGCAATCAAGCTCCGACTTAGTGGAGAGGCTGCACTGTTATCCGCTATAAATGGAAGCATGACGGCCTTGAAATTGTACGCGGGGGAAAATGATGGTGAATCCGACTTGGACGACTCTTTGAGTTCAGACTCTTTGGTACGCGTTTCCGAAGACTTCCTAAGTCAGTTCAGTAAAGGAAGACTACAGGTTGAAGAGGAACCCATGTTTATTCCGACAAGGTGAGTGGTTTTCGAAACCACACCTTACTAAATCATTCCCAAACTTTTAACTAAAATTTTAATTGTCTAATTTGCTCGCAGGAGTCAGTCAATTTTGTCGGACATTTGGTCAGATCCTGATTCACTTGAGTATTTATTTGCTCCACCAAAAGTACGCACTAACCAAACTAGGTTCGGATTTCAATATGCTTGTCGTTTTCTTATGCTTACTCCATGATGATTTACAAATTAGGTGGAGGAAGAACTTATGGGAGAAGAGGCAAGAGAGGGCGATAATGCCGAGAATCTTGCAAGACTCCAAGAAAGTATACTGATCCTGGTGGCAAATAAGGCAGCCCAAGACTATGAGTCGTAATATTACTAATCATGTCACTACTTTTATCCTTTAGCCCACGTGAAATATGGCTGGAAGGCTTGATACAATCTTTCCTTTTTGTGCATGCAGGATGGAAGTAGAAGGAGGAAGTGCTGGGACGTCGGGGAGCCCGGATGTTGACTATTACGAATTTGCTGGAGGAAGCATCATCTACGACTACAATAAAATGAAGAGGGTTCACCAGTACAATTGGAAGTGGGCTGAAGTGGCTATCTTTGAGTATGATCCCGTCGAAAGGCGGTGAGAAGGCTTCAGTCTAGTTTAGAAATCATTATGGACACTCCGAAATTTCATCAATTAGTCATTGACTGTTAGTTTTGTTTTCGATTTTTTTTGGTCTAGATATTTGGTTTGTTCCATCTATGAACCAGTCATTTTTGCTTGGGTTCCCAAAATCTACCTTTGCATGGACGCCGAAGACCCAATGGTTCAGGCCACACGAATCAAAGACGCAATTGAGAGACGGACCACTTTTGAAAATAAACTCCGGTACAATTTGTATTGTGACTGTCTCCCAATTGATGATGCACCGGGCATTCCGGAGCCTTGGATGACCCGGATTGAACAACAACGATTCATGTCAACTCCACGAATTGAGAAAGAAGAAAGGGAAGTTAACTTGGTGTGTTAAATTATAAATCATTCTAAACTACCCTCGCCGGGAATAGAATTTTATTGGATTTTGTATGATTCCAGGCCAAGAAGGAAGTGAATTTGGATTGGGATCGATGTCACATGAATATACTCTTTGACCGCGACACGGACGCTCATCAAAAATACTACCGGACTTGGATCTATGATGAAGATTATTACCGAATCCATATAGAACCCGGTTCGGATGCCGCCCGATTCCGCAGTATCGTCGCACAATGTGACATCAGTGGCTATGCATTCAATAAATATCGATTGCAACAGAGCTCTGTCCTTTTCTCGGCGGAGCCCTGTGCTGCCTTTTCGGAAATTCTCGTCTCCTCAGTAGAAGCTCGGAATCGTCCTATCATTCTTACGCGACAAGGAAAGCCAGCCCAACTTCATGTGTGGATGGAAGAACAGTTGCACCAAATCAATGAGGTCAATGCCCCCTTTTGTCTCTGTTGTCTTAAAAATCAAATTCCATGGGCTCTAAACTAAATGTCTTGATTTGTACGCAGACGCATGAGTACATGAAGGTCGGCTGGCTGAATTTTGTGGTCGACACAATTACAACTCACCTTAAAAAAATACCCCACTCTTGTTACAACATTGATGAGAGAGAGTGGAACGTTTATGAAATGTCAAAGATATCCAACTATTTGAGACTCGTCAAATTCCTGATGCGGGTAACCGGGATTGTGATAAAGAGAAGAAAGATGATGCTTTTATGAAGTTGACCTGATGTGAGGTTGACTGCTTTCTTTTGTGTTTCTTTGGCAGGATACCCTTCGTTCCATGGTAATGGACTCACTTGCGGGTTACATGGAGGAGATTCGAGAACTTACGGAAACTGTAGATGAAGCAGCGACTGAAGGTGTCCAGAGCTACGACTCCCTTACCTACACACCACCACTTCGCACCCCTACCCCAATGTGGATTTTGGATTTAGGCTTGACACGAATTGGTCCAAGTTACAATAATTTCCTGAAAGATTTCCCTGTTTCCCTCATCGAAATTATTCACACGAGCGTTGATATTAGTTCTGGATTCCCCGATGTAAGGAAACCAGCCTCAACTCTTCGGAATTCTTTCATTTTTCTTGTCATTAACTCACTGCCCATTTACCATCTACTTTTCCTTTCGTAGATCCTTCCATTGGTTATGAAGAACATGCTCGTTGGACTCACCAAACCGCTGCTGCCAGTAGGAAAAGACGAACCTCAAATTTCTGCTTATGTGACAGAGATAACGGATCTGATGAAGAAAGGGCTGAAGCCGGTAGACACATATGCTCAGTCATACAATTACTTCATGCCGGTTTATCATTTAAACGTGGATCGCTTCATGGAGTAAGATCATTATAATTCAGGGACAATCCCCTCCCCCACTTTCCGGCTCCTAATTCCTATTTATGGTCTCACTTCCGCAGGGAATGGAATTCTGACGAGCATGGCTCCAAGGAAATCCGTGCCACGGTTGACTTTCACATGCGTCACTATGCTGAGATCGAGGATGAAATTCCTACGCAGATTGACGTCGGTGCCATTCGGATCAATGTGGAAATACTCCGGACGGAATTACTCAATCGGAAGAAACTTCTCTACACTTCCATCCTGGATAGTTTCGCTAAGAAATTAAAGAACCTTATTTTGGGCGTGAGAAAAAATAGGCTAGCAATGCTGAGAACTTTGGACTTTGACGAAAACCGGACATTGACCTCAATAGCGCTAACTTCCCACAATTGCACTGCCGCACTTTCCCACAGTCATCGTCGTCATTCACTCCAATTTCCGTTTTGTTTTGTTTTCCACCAGGTCCTCAAAGAATACAAAGTAATTGAGCTCAAGTTGAACAGCAAGGCGGATGAGATTGAGGAAGTGATGGCATTGCGGCACTACTTGGCCGGAGTTCCGGCGATGATTTCTAGGAATGAAGAGTTGATTCAAATGGTCATGAGAGACTACGAGCTCTTTGAGCGCTTCAAGTATCGCATTGCAAATGAAGATGTGGAAGCCAAATGGACTGCCCTGACGGGATTACGGAAAATGTACAAGTTGGCAGATGAGGCCGTGGCTCGTCTTGGGATCGAGTACAAACGACTCCTCCATATGCAGAAGGTGGATTTGTCCAAATTGAGTTCTTCCGTGGATAAGACCATGGACACTCTTGAGGGATTGTCAAAATATTCAGACATGGAACACTTTGCGGAAGCCAAAGAGATGATTCGGGAGATTGATAAAAAAGTAAAGGACTTGGACGAGCATTGTGCACTGGTCAATCGACGACAAACCCTCTTTGGCCTTCCGCCAGTTCAAAAGGAACCCCTAGCAAGAATCGTGGAACAGACGCATCGGTACAAGTCATTATGGCTAACAATTGGAGGTATAGTGGACCCATTCCCAGATCAATTCATTTCCTTCCTAACTTAATTTATTACCGACCTGTTTTATATAACTTTCTTTGTAGACTGGGGGAAGTTTGTAGAGGACGTATATAACAAGCCCATGGCGGAATTGGAAATGACGAGCGTCAATCAAATCGTTACAGATTCATTAAAAGTCATACGCAAGAGTCTCAAGTACTTTCAGGTGGAAAAGAACGTCAAGATGCTACAACTGACTAAAGGAGTTAAGAGAAAATTGAACGTCTTCCGAAAAATTTTCCCGCTAGTTTACACCTTGACAAATCCGGGACTCCGTCCACGACACTTGAAGGCCATTTCAGACATTTGCGGTAACTCTCGAGTTACCATACCAAAGGTTACCTTTTTGTCCTTACCACCTTTTCATTCGTGTATTTGATTTTCTTGCCCAGGTTTCCCAATTACTGATGATGGAAAGTACTCCTTGAACGAATTGACAGCCAAACGCGTTGGATTGCACGTGGATGAAATTGCAAAAGTTGGAGAAATGGCTACTGAAGAGCTCAAGATCGAATTGGAAATGAACAAGCTTGACGAGGAGGCTCAACAAATCCAGGCACGACTTTTAATGGATCGTGCCACGGGTAACACTGAAACACCACTTGATAGACACCTTTAGGAGTTATATAGTACATTAGTGTTTTTCTTTAAAATTTTTATCGTATAGGAATTGAAAGTGTGATTTTGCCCAAACGAGCTGACAGCCATTTGGAAAAGACAACCCATGCCGTTCAAGAATTTCAAAAGAGCCCTTACAGATTACCCTTTGCTGTACGCCTAGACGCAATGGAAAAGAAACTCCGCCTCGCAACGGAGACGCTGAAGGAAATCAAAGTCATGGGACCCAATTGGTGCGAACTTCGACCGTCTTTCGAAGGACCTGAAGTAGCCGAGAAGATGCCCGTTGAACATAAAATATTCTTAAAGATGAATCGGATCTATAGACGAATCATTAGAATCATCAGAGTCAATACGTGTGTAAGGGCCTCATCTCGGAATGTCACGCTCTTTGTATCTTTCATTGATCATGGATCTTTCCCAATCCTGTCTCTTTGGTTTTGTAGGTGTTGGACTTTGCATCTGACAGAACCCTCAATGCAAGCATTATCCAGTTTCAGGAATTGGGCAGAACTGTCCGAGGACTTTTGGATGAACGGAATAAGCCACAGGATTCGGACTCGGATGATGACTAAACATTTCACTCTCATCAAACAACGACACGGCAACAAAACTTGGTTGAAAAAGAAGGAATAAAAGACTTGCGAATTAATTGATGACGACAATCACCCACGTTTGAGTGCTCCGGGATGAGGTTTTGGTTTTCCGTTTGCGATAAGTGGTTTTTTGACTTTATGATCCAAATACGAGTAAGAAATCTCCATTTTCACCAAGTTATTTGAATCCACTATAACCAGGAAGTCTGACGTGACTAATGTGGTCAACGCGTGTCGTCATTCGTATTATTTTCTGAAAAAATAGCCAATTGATTAGGTAGGTTTTGGGTGCTTGGACAGTACAGTTTCCGGAAGTAGAAGCCAGTAGAGGAAATCTAATTTCATTTGTAGTTCCAACCCGGGGGAAAGGAGACGCCTTCACTTTTTTCACAGAATGGTTCCCAAATTTCGACTCGGCAGCACGTTCACGGTGTTGGCCTTTGTCAAGATGGTGGCATTGACTTTCTCCCAGGAGGTCACAGTCAAACCTCCTATAAACTTCCAAGAAAATTATATCCCAGTGGGAATGTGCATTCCGAAAGGAGACCCAAGCGGGATCTCAGATGGCTACTGCAAATGTGAGAAAAACGTAGTTAGTTGCGATTTCTCAACATTCAAAAGCACAAACGTAAGTGAGAATTTGTTGCAATTCGGAATATTATTAAATGCCACACGGAGAATGACATGGGGGCGGGGGCAATTTCATTTAGTGGAGTACGGCCGAGCTGCGAGCATTCTGGAAGGAGGATACAATCAACCGAATTTGTATTTGCAATGCACCAAAGAATTTACAAGTTGTACTCTCGGAATATTTCATTTCCGGTTCTTGGAATGTGAGCCGGGTGGACATTTTCAACATGGAAGGCCCAGTGATCATTGACAACGCCTTTGGAGTCTATTTCTCAGGGGATATGTACATTTCCAAAGTAAGTCGCCTCCGGACCATGTTTGCATGGGAATATGGGCGTGGTCGGGACAGTGAGCGCACTAATCATCCTAATAAAAGAGATCCTACTGGTATGTACTATAGTACGCGCATTTCACGATCCCCTGTCCAAATTATGAACCCTAACTTACTTTTAGTCTTGAAATGCTGTTCGGAAATCAAAACTCCAAAGTTTGCTTCCCCAACTTTCTATATGGAAGAGTCGACTGTGAATGCTGTTCACACGAATGCTCTCAACAGCGAACACCTTTGGAAGAATATCATATTCAACAGCGTTACCTTCAGGAGCATGGGGTCCTACGGAATTGTGCTCAATGGACAAGAGGAAAATGCAAGTTTCACCAATTGTCATTTCCATCGAATGAATCGGACGGCCATTGCCGTCAATGACGTTGCGAATTTCCTGCTCGCTCACAACACGTTTCATCCCACCTGTGACAAGACACCAATTGGAGCTAGGTAGGTTATGGGGAGGTGTCAAATCCAGGATTATCAAACGATCAAATTATCCAAAAACCAAAAACATCAGTTCAATTACTCGAAATAAGCGATTTACGATATTTTGCGACGTTACAACGTTTTACTCTTGAATATATTTAGATCCTATGGCTCATCCTCCGTTATCGCGTTCATTCAGAATCGTTTCGAAAACCAAACGACCATGGAAATTGACGCCAAAGAGATTTCAATCTGGTTCAACTCTTTCAACATTTGGAATGCTGAAACGTTTTTGCACCTCAACTACACGGTGCACGGAGGTACATGGTCCATTTTATACCTCTTTGCCCATGCGCATTAAGGTTGAGAGTTGACCATTAATTGTTTAGTTTGTATTTCTCCCGTGTGGTTCTATAGACCGAGTGGCTTCCATCGAGTTCAACACCGTGGATCATTATGAGCTGAAAGGAAATGATATCCTTCCCATGAAATCATTTGACAAAATAATTTTTAATGAAAATCTAATCCTTCCCTGCAACTGTGATGTCATTGCTAATTTAGCTTTGCCCAAACTATTCCAAAATTATACCCAAAGGTACTTTTTAAACGGATTTTTAATTGTCCAATGAAAATGATTCAAAATGCAAATCCTTGGTTTAAAATTGATTCTTTTTGCAGGTGTTACTCCGAAAGTGGTGAACGGAAAGAACCTTGCCATCTCAAAATGAAGGAAGTTGAGGCGGAGTGCAAACAAAATGGAAAACCAGATTATGCCAAATTATGTGGAAAGAGTGAAAATAATTTCAAATCCTTTGCCTATTCTAAAACGTTTCAAGAAGTGGAGCATTTTCTAACTAAGGTTTCATTTCAAATCAAATCCCCGTTTATAAATGACATGGTAAGCCATGAAGTTCCGGGGGATTGAAAAAATTGAATGTATTGTTGTAAATAAGGAGATTTTTTTAATTTTTTTTTTATACAGCTCCGTCATGTCAAGTCCCCATTCCAACTGTCAGCAAAAAAATTGACAAAGAGCTCAACGGCCGTGGACTGCGGAGGGACGAAGCTCTACATTCTTTGGATCTTTGCATTTGCCCTCCTTGTTTTGAAGTAACGTTGTTCCTTTCCAAATGGAAACGGTGCTCTCTTGTATAAAAAAAAATTAATTTCCTTTTGGCATTTCCACTCACTTTATCTGTCAATAATATTGATGAGGATGAGGGTGTCGAGTATAACATGAATGAACCTCCTTTAATTGAATCTGGTTAATCTACTTACCTAGAAAGGAATGCTCGGACACATGCAATTTTTCATTTAAACTCGTCATAGAAAGAGCTTGAACCTGTTTTACCACTAACACTGCAACCTGCACTAAATGCTTCCTTTCCTTTCCGAATTGCATTTGAAACTGACGGTTATGAATATCAATTGTGAGTTTTAGTAACCGTAAGTTCTGACGAGGTGTGGGATTGGTTCTACACCGTCGCGGTGACACGATGAGAAATCATCCAAAAAGTTCTTTGCTTCTTCAATTAGTGATTTCATTAATTTCATGGAGTGTGGTCTCATCCTCATCACCATTTTATACCTCCAAGCTGAGTCGACTACTGGGTACGTAAAAATTAGACGGATGAGCAGAAAACATTTAGGAAAACTTTAGTTTATTAAAATTGGTTCCAACATATATTATTCTTACCGTCCTTTTTTTTAGAAACATATAACCCTCACCATCCTAAACTTTGCCATGTAAATCAAACGCTAGTCGGACGCTGCATGTTTGTCTGGGACTGTCACAAAACAGAGGGGAGGAGCTTAGGGCTTTGTAAACTGGACACATCCATTTATGGAACCTGTTGTTACCACAATGGGACTTTCAATGAGATTGTGGTGACGGATACCCCGGCCTCCTCTGGAGAACCTGACATTGACTACCAAGAGGGTTTCCATAATGTCAGTGTGGAAATATCTGAAGGATCTCAGAGTCAAGGTCCCACTTCCACAACCCCAGAATTTTACCAATGTGGTGTGTCGGAGCTGGAAGGAGTTCCAGCCGTAGCAGCCGCGACGGTTCAAAAGAGTCGAAACTCTCCTGAATTCCGTATCGTAGGAGGAGAGCCAGGTGATTATAATTTCGGATTTTGAGACTTCCATTGGAGTTTATGGCATTTTCAAATTCTCACACGGTTCCAATTCATTTTGAAGCCTCGGTTGGGCAATGGCCGTGGGTGGTGTCAATCCGTCGAGCTTCCATTTTCGGCTACACATCCACCCACTCCTGCGGAGGGGTCATCGTCAATGAAAATTGGATTGTAACTGCAGGTCGTCCAAAAACTTCAACTCTAACCGATTCCCTTGATCTACACGTTGAGGCCAACTGTTTTAGTTTCTGATTGTGCTCTACTTTTAGCTCACTGTGTGGCTGCCCTGTCCAAATCCTTGATCCGTGTCCGCTTCGGAGATCTGGATTTTAAAAGTGACGAGGACAATGAGAAGATCCCTTTCGTTGAAAGGAAAATAGAGAGAAAGGTTATGTTTGTGAAACTGAAATGCCAGGGGATGTACCAATACATTGAATGAAACTTAATTGATTCTTTTCTTGTTAAAATCCAGATAATTTATCCAACCTACAATTTCACATCTTTTGAAAATGATTTGTCTCTGCTCAAACTTTCGGAACCAATCAGCTACAGTCCCAACGTCCGTCCAGTCTGTCTTCCTCAAGGTAGAGACAATGACTACGTTGGACAGAACGCAACCATTGTTGGATGGGGAAGGTAAGCATTTGGGAATGGATTAGTTTAAGGACTATCGAAAGTCTCAAATTCACTCCGAATGTCAAATCGGTTGTTCAATTTTTAGGATCTCCGAGAATGGGCAATACTCGCAGAAGCAACTATATGTCCAAGTCCCAATCATCTCCAATGGGGACTGCATGGAAATGTTTAAGAGTTCGGGCAGGGATGAGCGGATCCCGGGACACTTTATTTGTGCTGGCTTTGCACTTGGGGGGAAAGACGGCTGTCAAGTATGTCCAGGATTTCGTAATTACGAGATGAAAACGAATGCTAACTAATACTAAAACTCATCTTTTTTCTTAGGGGGACTCGGGTTAAGTCAAGCTAATACATTAAAATTAATTGGATAAAGCTAAATAAATGAATAACCTAATTTAGGGGGACCCTTGACCGTCCAAGATTCCGAAGGGATTTGGAAATTGGCTGGGATCATGAGTTGGGGAATCGGTGAGTCTCACCTCGATCACAGTCAACAGTAGTGGGGTACTACTGTCAGCGAAGCTTATACAAAAGGAAACTTTCTTCTTGTTTGTTTGTTTTGACATAGGATGCGGTGAACCACACCAACCTGGAGTTTACACTAGGCAATTCTCCATAAACTGCTTAATTCATTGGACTCTCAAATAATTCAATCTTAATTTCTTTTTTAGAATGAGCCTTTTCACGGATTGGATTCTGAAAAATTTGGAAATCTGAGACTCGCAAGTTTAAATTATTATGGGACCTCAGATAGCTCAAAACTTTTAGTAGGCTAAAGAATGAAGTCTGGGTACATACATGTGGATGAATGATTGATGATTTAAGATTCTAGGAAAGAGGCTTCCAACGCGAGCTCTTTAAAACAGAATAAAGTTGGAACTTTTTACCTATTTTCCCTTGAGGAATGACCAAAAGTGGGGTGATTACTTGGCTTATGATTATTCTACAGGAACTAAGTTAATTAATAGTTGGAGATATGTGCATCTTCCTCGGATGAAACCCGAGAGGTCAATGAAGACCTGAGGTCATAAACTAATTAATTTGAATGTCGTGTTGGAAAAGGAATTGAATTTGGAACGAGGACCTCTCGTACCTCGAAAATATCGCCCCACTCTGCCATTTGGAGTCGCGGTTGTGGCACGGAGCGCATACAACGACAGACGCTGTTGTTGTGCCTCCGTCTGTTGTTTAGAACTTTAGCGTTTTGTGATCGCTAAGTCAGTTCGTCCTTTGAAGAAATGGCTGCTCCGTGGAGAGGTCATCGACTCATTGGTAACTTCAATTAATCTCGGCTTTAGGTTTCTCGTTTTTTACAACCCTTCAAATCTTAATTGTCATCTGTCGTGTTTTTTTCAATTTTCAGATATCGGGGCTAATTTGGTTGACGAAATGTACCAAGGTATTTACAATGGGTCAAAGAAGCATGAACCTGACCTTGACAGGGTCCTCCAACGTGCCTTCTCCACTGGACTCCAAAAGATCTTCGTCACTGCCGGGAATCTAGAGGAGTCCCAGAAAGCAGCTCAACTTGTCGCAGATTCTGACCCTCCTGTAGCCGGTATTTCATGCACTTCCATTCCTCCATTCCGTACTTGTACTTGTACATTACTTCCTCATGGCTTTTATTTGACTTGAGTTCATTCTTTTATAACTTGTAATTTAGGAATAAGGAAAAGGCTCTATAGCACTATCGGAGTTCATCCCACAAGATGTTCGGAATTTCTATCAAAATTCGACACTCCACAGGAATACGTTAGCCGTTTAATACGTCTGTATGAGGAACATAGGAACAATATTGTGGCTTTAGGAGAATTTGGATTAGACAGTGAACGGACCAATTTCTGCGACATTGAGACCCAAAAGAAGTAAGTTAGGGATTTGGCGCTAATTATTATTATCAAGAAATCAGTCTCTATACATAATAGGATAATAGCTAAACATTTCAGATTTTTCACATTACAACTAACTGAGCTGAGCCCTTTAATGAGTCTTCCACTATTCCTACACTGTCGTGGAGCAGAGAAAGATTTGCATCAAATTCTTTCAGAGAACGTCTCTTGTTTTCACCGTGGCGGCGTTGTTCATTCTTTTGATGGAAGTGTCGATGAAATGAAGTCTTTCGTCGCCCTTGGGCTACACATCGGAATCAACGGATGGTAAGAAATTCTCGAGTACTTGCAAATGTGAATCCTTTCTCAATTTTCCAATGACATATTTTTGTTTCTTGTCCAGTTCCCTGAAGACTGAAGATAACTGTGCTATGGTGAAAGAAATCCCAGTCAGCTCCCTAATGCTGGAAACAGACTCTCCATGGTGCGGGATTCGACCCAGCCATGCCTCATTCAAATTCGTCAAAACCAAGTTTGAAACCTCCAAGAAGAATTGGACAGATTCCACCATGATGAAACAACGCAATGAGCCGCAAACAATCATGTAAGGCAAGCGCAGTTATCCCTAAACAACTCATTCCTGAAGACTGATCGCTCGTCCTTATCAATCACTTCATTACATGTTGTGCTTTGTGCTTGTGCTTTTTTCAGAAACATCCTAGAAGTAGTTGCAGCCCTAAAGGAAATGGAGACAGAAGAACTTTCAGAAATAGTTTACAAAAATACGTTACGTGTATTTTGTCCAGATGAGGTTTGACATTACATAAATAAAATTCAAGCCAACAATTAATACGAGACAAAACAAGTACACGTCCGATTTTCCAGACTCCGCAAATTCCGGGGTCATAAAGTTACTTCCGCAGGGATCAGTGGGCGCATTTTTTGAGGCCTACAAAAACCATCCTCGTGCCTCTTAAATAAGAAGAAACAATCGGCCGGCCCGGCCAATATTGAAAAACCACTGCTCCCGCTGGGGATCCTGGTTTCAATCCTTACGTGGGGGCCCAGAGACAGTGCTTATTCCGGACCTCCGCCGCCGATGGTGATTTCAGAAGGTCAGGGTCATAAAAGATCACTGAAACTACATTGATTTGGGGTATCGTGATATTCCTGACACTGTTTTCCAGCGCGTAAATCCCCTTTTCAAAAATATGAATTTTTCTATTTAATGAACTTTTATTGGTAAAATCTTGTCTAATCGTTATAATTACTGGACGAATTAAGAAGTGGGGTTTACTTACTCCCGACCTAAATTATTGGTCAACCGTCAGCATGGCACAGCCTCGTCGAAACAGGACCAATAACGGCGCTGACGCTGGAGGAAGCAACAGGCAGCGGTCAGCGGCTGAAATAAATGCATCCGAACAAAGGAAAGCTTACTACATTCTCCTAATTTTGGCTTTACTACTCGTTGGGCTCGTGACCTTTGTTACCAGAAATTCCGCCGAATCCAACAATAACTCTCAGGCTGGTCAGACCAAACTTCCGTATGCAACATACTATGATCCGCATTTAAATATTGAGAGGCCAATTATTAGTTCAATTTTAAAAGATATCATTTCATTCTGTGAAATATTACTCAAACACGAAAACCGAGTAAGTTTGTAATTGGTTATGTTAAAGTTTATTCTTCAACAGAATATGTATGCGGTCTACGGAAGTCATTTTGGTATTGTTTACATGGTAAATTGCAGCTGGAAGAACTGATTGCCGAGGATACGTTTATTGATGTTGTGAAACTCCATGTGAGACCTGCAATTGATAAAGTTGCTAGTATCCGCACCCAAACGCAGATCTACGAAGACATGGAGAGGATTCCAGGAGGACCCACTAACTTCATTGAGACTTCGCTGAAGGTGCTCGAGAGCATTGAAGAGAACGAATTGAGAAGAATTCGGGAAGAAGTAAGACATCTAGATTTCATCCATGAAGCTTAGCTACAGAACCCGATTAATGGAAAGTCTGATTTCAGGGCGGGGCGGTCATTGCTCACAAACTTGCTCAAGTCGTAAATTTAGTGACAGAAGAGACGCAATTGTTTGTTCACTCAACGGATATGGAAACAGTGGAAATACTTTCTGATGAAGGGATTGATATCAATCCAGATGTGGACCCGGACGACATTGATAAAATTGATTTCTCTCCAATCGACTTCCGGGATCTTATTACTTTATTTGCAAAATTGGCTTCATACTATGAGTACTTGGACGAATCCGTCAACGAGGCAAGAAATTTAAAAAAAAAAAAAAAAAAAAAAAAAAAAAAAAAAAAAAAAACCAAA
>Ga0194135_10001119_pt1 | contig 15731 bp, 11 predicted proteins | sample LitLau_LLRF_2013_FD_134024 | JGI IMG/M metagenome (GOLD analysis project Ga0194135, IMG submission 134024) | Freshwater sediment microbial communities in response to fracking from North America - Little Laurel Run_MetaG_LLRF_2013 (version 2) | ecosystem: Environmental > Aquatic > Freshwater >...
TATATATATATATATATATATATAGTATGATCGATTCCCGTGACTTTCTTGAGAAATTTCTGATGTAAGAGTTGCTTCATTAATAATAATTTATAAGCAAATTCATCGGTTTGTCCTACTGAAACTATGCAAGCTAGAAATGTAAGACAATAGATGCCTCGTACAATGACAACAATGACTTGTAGTGTAGTACGTCGTACAAGATGAGTTGGATCTCAACTCTGACAAAATCCTGCACGGAACTTGAGGCGTAATAATAATAATTAAAAGTTACAAAATACACGGATTTTACAGCCTACGTGCTTTATTAATCTTTGTATAATTATACAAACTAGTACAAATAAAGTGCTTACAAGTAGTATTGACAAGATTACAAGTTTAAAAATCACAAGTCAAGTTTTCCATATTGATACATAGTACATAAATTTCATTCACTTTGATTAAAGAAAAGTCTCTTTCCGAGTTCCGTCGAAGTACGTGTAATTCCTTTGGTGTTGTCTGTGATTTCTGTCAATGTAAAAGGTAAAATTTACCAACGCTGGGCAATACAAGGCTAGGAAGGCACATACGACAAGGAGAACATAACTCCATCCAAATTCACAGTCACCAATGTTGAAAGAACGTGAAGTTGGGCCACAGTAATTCTTCACAAACTCCGAACCGAAGCCTCCAGGAAATCCAACCAGAGACAGGAAAAGAAGTATTACTGCCACAAACAGGAATTACAAGATTAGACAAATTGCTCAAATGTTACATTTCCCTAAACAACACATCTTACTAGCACACATTAACTCCATACATGTGCAAAATAGTTATTGCACGTATAAATTATCATGCAAATAGCATTTGGTTTACGAAGTATGCAAGCCTAAACCTTATACCGTATATAGCATGTCGGTGGGATTGTGATGCAAATAACCTCATAAAATATTCAATAATTCAATTGAGTAGTAAGAGAAATTTAGTTACCTGCAACAAGTTGAGCCATACCAATCTTCCGTGCAGCCCTGAGTCTGAGGGTCGCCGTAGGAAGACTTACAGCGAGGAAAGACGAGATACTTAGTAAACACAGAGAAAGGCAAGAGATGTACCCTAGATATGTCAGCACCTGAAAGAAATCGGGTGCAGGTGAGTACAAGAACAGTAAAAGTAGATGTACTACACACGAAGATATATGTAAGATTTACCGAGACCTACTAAATCTAAAGGTAATCTACTACAGAATAACGGGATATATATATATATAATGGAATTCCCAAGCGGATTGTAAATATCATGTATACCTGCCATATCGAGGAAATGCCGTGCATTTTGTTACTGTAAGTTGAGCAATTCTTCAATTCTGATAATCCGACTCGAGTGCAGAATCCCAAAAGACCAAACTGAACTTCGAAAATACGCGATGAATCACTTTCTTCAGAGCTCAAGTTGTGTGATGATGAGCCATTCAATAATGACAATGAATTTGTGTGAGCAAGTGTTTTAGAGAATTCAATGTCTCTCACATGTTTGATTGTACTTTCTCCTTGAAGCAGGTGGCTGCTGAGATTAATACCACCTGAGAGTAGGAGCAGAGTTGAATTCTTACTCAAAATAGTTTCTCGCTTTACCCATTCTACTTGGATGAAGGTGAATGTCGACAGAGAGGCAATGGACCAAGAGAAAACTATCCAGAAGTATGTAACTGACCACCATGTCACCACAAAATGCATTGTACTTTCAGCACACACACACACACGCACACACTTTCTCCTTACATACCTAAAGACTAACTGTGTGTATATAGCGACGCGTGAAAGTCACAACTCTCTGATTCATTGTTTGATAAAGTTCACACTCGTAGTAGAAGTTACCGTACAACGTGCGAAGAACGGAGGAAAGTTCTCTAAAAGAAAATATGATGAAGCAATGGCAGAACTATTTCTACCCCACACTCTACACGAACAGTAGTCTTTTTAAATGTTGAATGTGTGAATGCAACAGTCTTTATGAAGGGATTGCATCATAGTGTCATATATATCTCGTGCAATTCCCGTGCTTTCCCATCTGCTGCGGGCATTTCTGTGCATAACTGAAAGAAAGTCCCTTATTGTCCCTATCTCTCCTTCGAACCATCATCCTTTACGCGCATTCCATCGAAGTGATATAGCGAAATGATTTCACCACGGTGGTGTCGGATGAGACCAAATCCATCCACACGCACCCGATTTCTCACCATTCGACCTAACACACACTTCAGAGATACTTCAGAGCAAGATGTTGCGTCCCCATCGTGTGTGTATAAGAAATACAGTGTAGTTCTCGTTCATGTGGTGAGTAATGCACAGTAATGTTCATTCAAAGGGGAAACAAAAATTACTCATTCTTTTCTCTCTTCTCTGGGAATATTATTACTCTCCACAGAATTTGTGTTGTTCTGAAATGTTCTTCATATTCTAACTTTACATTTGTAAATTCTGCCTACTACTAACAAACAGTACTAACATTCCGAGTGTGGTATTATTATTATGGTTCTTATGATCAGCTCGCTGGTAAAGAAAGTCATACCTTGTCGGAAATAACTCATTAAATCTTTCCTTAAGATTTATATATTTAATGGTTTATACATAATCTATCTGCGAATGATTATTATTACATGTTGTTTTTGAGATTAGCATGCATATCCATGTCCCTATGCTTGTTTGAGTGTTTGTTTCGTGTAAGTGAAACGTACTTAAGAACTTAAGAGCAAAAGGACACTACTCAGAATTCGCTATTTATGAAATGTTTGCTTTTAGAATTGGCTCTATTTGGTTTGCAGAGATACTCCAAAGGAACAATGGAATCAGTAGCAGTTTAAAGAACTGATGGAAGGGTCACAATGGCCGTAATCATTCAAGAGAATGTGCTTGACTCAGCAAACAAAAGTCCCAGGGGCTTTATGAAACTCTGAAACTGGTTCTATCCTTTCATACAAGAACACCACACACTGTCTAGATATGTGAATAGGATGGCACTTATATACATTATTGCCGAATACATATCTAACATTACAATAAGACCGTGCGGAAAGTCAGTGTGTAGTCATTATTTTAGAGAATAAGAACATCGTCGTCGTCCACCCCTCCGGACGAGAATTATTACGGGATGCCGTTTCATCAGTTATGTATGGTTCTATATGGAACTGTATATACACAGCTTTCCCCACTTTCTAATAACTCTGGACGATTCAATGAAGTAATCATATGCATTAAAGCAGAGGAGAGGACGAATACAGTATAGGAGTAGAGCAGTGGAGTGTTGTGGTGTGCATTAGTATGCATCGAGTGCAGCTACTGCTAGATTGGAAAAATAGCATAGTTCCACTCGGAATATGAAATGCTTGCGGATCTTAAAGGAAACTCAAATGAAAGCAGAATAACATTACATCGACTCTCGGAATCCTATTTTCTTGATCCTAGATGACTCATCCGGGTAAAGTAATGAAAGTCGGAACCCTTCGAATCATTCACATCAGATCAGATCAAATCCCCATCCATTATTCCACTCATTTCACATTTCTCGCTTTGTCACGGAGGAGATGAGACACTCCTTCCACTTCCTATGTTGTATACAGCACGAGAGTCCTTTCACGCCTCGATGTCACGTCGTCTTCGTTTAGACTACCGATTAAATTTACTGAAATGAAGATATCTTTGCAAGGTAATGTGTGTTTTTTATAGTTTTCATCATCCCATTCAAGCTTAAATTGAGCTAACAATGAGATTCATAAACACTTTCAGCACAACTTATAATGAATCATGAGCTTTTTATGTTGATTGAAGTAATGTTCACGCAAGCAAAGTTTCTGGAAAAGTTTGGCTCACACTTAGAACACACTTACAAGGGTTTTGCAATCAAAGCTCAAAGCTTAAATGAATGCTTGAATGAATGGAAAACCTTCACGGGCGAAAAATTTCAGTTCTTTTATTTATGAAGAATTTGTCGTCAAGAGTATAATCTTAGGATTGACGAGGCTTTTGATGAGGAACACTGAAATGATTAATGACTACAAGATTGGAAGAAGAAAGAAAGCTGAGAACTGCATCCAGGCGACTATTTAAACTGCTTTTTCTCTAAAATTCCACACCCGACGTTGATCAGCACTCGGCTTCGCTGAAATTTTACTTCTTGTAATCTCATTTCACTCCATATAGGTAGATTTCCAACAGAAGACTCCTTACCTCCAAGTGGATCCATGACAAACATGTAGTCGATCGAGACTTCATGACAACGGTGATGACATGACGGTGATGCTGTTGACACCACACTTTTCAGTAGTTGTCGGCCACGGGTGATTTCAAAATTGTTTCTATGTTGTGTATACTTATCAAGCGCAGTTGTTTTTCCAGTCAAGAAAATTATTGATGCACTTAACATATTTAAGTTATTCTGGAAGTAAAATCTCGTAGAGTAAAGCTTGCATGCGGAATCTGTTGTCACTGATAGTGAAATTGAGTTACCCTTTGGGAAAGCAGAAGGCGCTTTCACTCTTAATGCTTCTGATTACACATGTGACATGGTATATAGTACTCTTTTGCCCTTGTATAGCATTTATTTGTATGATTAAATTACAGTGTTAAATACGCTTTGGTTTCATAGATTTTTAATCAAAGGTGTAGGCAATAGTTTGCGGTAAGACCTATTTTGGTTTACTTGAGCGATCTCAAGATTTTATGATTGCACGAGACTTATTTATTCCGCCACTATTCCGAGAGATGAGATGAAAGAGTTTGAAGGAATTTAAGTGAGAAAGGGTTTTTTAGCCGTGTAAGAAGATGGAGAAATGTAAAAATGACGGAAGAGAAGAGAGATTGGTCGTATTTCTGCTCAGTACCTGTCATTTCTTGCTGAGGAAGAAAATTCTGGTGATGGAAGGAGGAACGCCGATGTATGCAATGAAAGTGTTCGTCTTACATAATACAATGATTGAGTGAGGATAGAGAAATGGAGTGCACGGGTGTGTGTAGGAATCTGATCGAAGTGAATGAGAGAAACACGATTCCTGTCTGGAAATGAGGATAGTGAAAGGTAAAAGTTGCTCTCGTTGAGAGCAATGGCTATGAATTTTGATTCATTCAAGAAAGTCTCTAACTTTTCATTCCTTTAGTTTAGAAGGTCGAAGGAAATATTTTTTGGCACGGAGGGAATTTGAATGTAAATTGATGAAGGATGTTTCGTTCTTTCGTTCCATTGGGAAGAAGAAGATGATTGGTGAAACTTTGTGAATCTCATCTTCATGTTTTCAGCCACCGTGAAGAAGTACTTACGCGAAAAGGCTATGTGCACACACACAGGTCTACCTAAATAACATTCACATTTGAATACCTGAATGGTGATGAGACTTTGGCTTTCTTCAAGAGATCACTTTTACCATTTATACAGTAGACACTCCCCCTGTACATGTTCCTCTGGTTCTTCTTAGTCAGACACGATTATAAACCTTCATCTCCTTCCTTTCAGTCATTTCAAATACAATTTAAGTCCAAGCAGAGTATTTCTCCCATTTCGTACAGGAAGAAAAAGTTATCCTTCTTGTCACTCGCGTTGCATTCATTCATATATATATATATATATACATATATATGCATGCGCCTTTCTTTTCACTCTACACTCTCTTTCTTCCTAAATTAATCTCAGTCATAAATTTTACTTGACTTGACTTTATTTTTTGCTCAATTTTGCTGTAAATTTCCCTATTGTTCTCTTGCAATCCTGTGAAAACGACTGTGCACTTTCAATATGGACACAGCCTGATGCTGTTAAGCATTTTATTTCTCATGGCCCAATTCTTATACAATAGATATATTATGCAGACTGAAACCAGGAGCTCTTTCAAAAGTAATCAAAGACTTCTTGGAAAGTTATATATGAAAAGTATCTTTTTAGTTTTGTTCCTGAATTATTAATAATGTTTCTTTGTTGGATACTTAAGTGTTTAAGCAAATTTTACCATGTGCATTCAAGCTGAAATATTTCCTAACTATAATATAAATATAAAATGGTTTCGATCATTAATAATTACGAAATGTATCTGAGCAGTAAAAGTCGGTCACTTTGACTCTGAAACTCACAACTCAGTATTTTTAAATAGAAACCTAAATATATTTCATAGTCATTCCGGAGGGAGGTAGATCATACGAAGAAACTTTTATTGTGACTGTAACGAAGATTTAAACAATGAGAGTAAAGTTCTATTTGTATGAAATTGCAAACTCCAGTTAGCTTATTATCAGTCGGTACAGAATTCTCTTTTGCGACTTTCTGAAATATCTAATTCTTAGGAAAGGGACGAGGAAAAATAATAAAATAATTTTGTTTGACAAAAGTGAAAGCAAGCGAAGTTGATTCATCATGAATGTGAACATGAATTTATAAACCTTCTTGTTCCTTTGTACAGTGTACTTTTCATCAAAAGAAGAAAGAGCTTCCCGGTGCACACGTCTTATATGTTATTATTACTGCGCTAGTTGTTTTCCAAATCTGATTCACCCAATCCTGAAAGATTCGGAGATCTTCTTAGGATGATAATAAACCGTCAGTCTGTAGGTTTTGTCATGCATCAAAGGCCGCTTACGCTCTGAAAGTTTTATCCTTAGTCTCTTTTCAAACAAACGCATGTCTTCTCCTTCTTCCATTCTCTTCAATCCATACTTTCGAGATTTTAACCTAATTTTTCGGCTACGGAGAAATAAGAAATGAAGTAGAAATCCATCTCGCCAACTTGTAGTTTCTCTGATGTAGTCTCGGTCTGGACTCTAAGAAGAAGACGTACAAACTTTGTTTCTTTTCTTCTTTTGAGCAAACTGTCATTCATTTCTTATTTGAACGGCTCAGAAACAATAATAGAAATGTTACGTCTATATATATATATATGTTCTGTTCCATTTAAAGACGAAAGTAATGAAACGACCTTTACAAAAACCTATAGGTACAACTCTTCTATTGTTATCATATATATGAAATTGCATCCTTTGATCAAAAAGTATAGAACTGCTACGTCAAAATTACCAAGAAAAGGAAATATCGCATTAAAGAGCATCTCTCGCTTCGAGAAAAGATCAAAGAGCACGTCACTGCTGTCGAGCTTTGAATCCAAACCAGCGTGTTGTACAGTTTTTAAAGTTCGTAACAAGATTAATTTGCTTCACGAATTCTATAAATATATGAACTCCATGTCCTACTACAGATGTAATTCGGAGTATTTTCTTGGAATCAGGTTTCACCTTTCTCCACAATTTTTGCAAATCACGTAATCACGTTTAATACATTGTTCAAAGAGCTCAAATTAGTTTTTATCAACATTAAATAATTTTATTCTGAAACTGAGCTACAGTCACAACATCAACGTTACGATATAAATTTCTTATCGATTAATATCCGCAGCTCCACTCTTATGTACACATTTTATATTCTGATGTAACAGTTAGTTATATATATATTTTAAGTTAAACGTTTCTATTAGTCATCATCATCATCATGTAACATTACAACCAGTTTTACCCGAGCGTAAATTTGCATTGGACATTATTTAATTAGAAGTTATTCATCTTTCATTATTTTATGCCTACCCAATAACATAATAATTTTTAATTAGTGGCTATTTGAAATTTGATCTTTATCAAATAATAAAGTTATGAAATTAGACCGTAAGAGTTCAGACGTTATTTATTATTAATTATCATTATAAATAAACTTCGCGAAGTTCTACACTTTAATAATAATTCTTATTTAGTAGCAGTAGATATTTCAGTAGCCCCGACATAATCAAAATCCGCATTGGCATTAATTTTACCTATATCGACTGCTTCCTGTAAACTCCTGAGAATAAGAATGATTCAAAATTGAAATACTACATATATAGCCTTTAGTCATAATCAAACAGTTACACATTACGACCAAATTATACTCACAATAACAGGTATAACTTAATGGGAAACTTTTGTATCGCATTTAAACAGTTCATAGTGAATAAATAACGAATTGTGTGTGGTAAATATTGGATATTACAATAAAGATTATTGTAATATTATATCATATATATATTGTATCTTTTTCTTTTGGTTAATTATCCTACGTAGACCACACGATTGGGTAATCATAAAACTGTCAATTGAAAGATAACTTAATTTATAATATTAAATGTTTCTTGAGCCCAAATTTATTTACGAAAGATCCCTTCTGTAATTATAGTATCAAACACACACACGCAATACAGACTAGCCTCTTCAGGTATCAAGATTGAAAAAGCTTCAAGCTGATTTTAAAACTAATTAAATAATCAATTGTCTCATATTTTGTATAACTTCTGGAAACATAGTAGTCGTCGGGTACCCTGATCTTTGTGAATAAATCCCATTTTGAAATGCAAGTAGAATAAATCACAATCATGAACGTGTAATAATTAATACATACGCTGACTGTGAGAAAAACTCGAAGGCAGTTTGCCACAGGCGAACATAACAAATTAAACTCTCACTTGTGAACAAAATTAAGTACTACTAATTGGGCAGAATCATTTAAGCCGGAATCAAACTTTTGGCTTTTATCTGAACAAATTTATAAGCACACACACACACTAATGATAATTTGGCATATAATTCTGAAATGTTTGATTTTATTTTCACAACTCGGTTTACTTGAAGTTGAGTCACACGAATATTTATTCCAGCTGTAAGAACATACATTGGTACATTAATTAGCTCTTGGCGTTTCGGTACAGAGCAACAACACGTTTTTGATTCAAAACAGAATAATACACTTCATGAATGTACTGCAAACATAAAATCTATACAACCCTGTAGCTCAATTTGTCGTGAATTATTTTCCTGGAACACAAACCCGGATATTTATCGTAGCCTGTAGGCAAATAACTAACTAACTGACTGAATATGAATGCAACATGAGAGTCTTTAAGCTGGCAGAGGAATATTAACGATGAAACGATAGCTTCCTTATTTCAAAACCCCGTTATGTGTTAAATTAAGTCCCACATTTGGGTCGAAGCAAAGGATTAATAAACCTTATGGGATTATTGAGATCCTTCGTTTCAAGTATTTCCAACTAAATAATAATAATAATAACGAGCTCCTGGGCTGTGTCTATACTCTGCTCTCAAATATGCATTTTACAAGTCTAAAATTTGATTTGGCTGGAATATCACACGCGCAAAACAACAGAGCAAAATATAATATTTCACTGAAACAATGCATATATATGTCTGTGTGTGTGTTTGATTTGATGATCATACCAGTAAAATCATTATTGATGAGATTCATGACTGAATATTGACTGAAGTTGAGTCAATGGTTTAATCGAAGCAGCCCCTGAGGGGTAGTTATACTAAACCTAAACCAGCCTTTGATCTATTGGGTGGTTCATCGTGAAATATGAATGTGAAAACTAAAAATTACGCACACTTATATGGATGAAGTAAAAAGAGCTCGGCAAACAAGAAGAATTGAAGTTGAAAATAGGAAATGAAAGAGTTATTTGCTTCGTAATTAATTATGTATTCCTTTGTTGTTGCATTGATACAGCTTCTGAAGTTACTAAAGTATTGTTGCTCTCTCTCTCTCTATGATCTCCGCGGACTCCGTGAGGATCATAAATGTCAAAATTTACTAAAAAAAGTCAGAAAAGTTCAGTGAGGCAAACAAACTGAAAAATCCTACAGGTATATAAACCGCGAGGATGAAATAAACCATAGGTAATCCAATTTCTGGTTAGCGTGATGATTTGCGATTAGATTAAAAAAACAAAGAGTCATTGGGTTTCAACGGTTTAGATTAATGCATGTGATCTTCGATGGTTTGTTTTTGGGAATACAGTAATAGTAATGATGAAGCTCCTTTCGTGATTTCATCCTCGTAAGTATATAGTCTTCACTTGTACCTTCACAAACAAATCAGTTTTATCTCCTTATAAACAACAAAAAACAAAGTTTCCTATTTCCCGTGTACTCAAGAAGAATCTTATTGTTAGTTCGTCAGGGAGGACGAGACACATCGTTAGGCTTATATTCTAGTGAATGCAAATGATAAAAGTTCTCTCCTTTTTATTACTAAGTACTCCTTTCTACGAAAAAAAATCAATTTGGTAAGAACACATAGGCATTTCCACTTTCACACATACAAACAAAAAAAGCACTCACTTCCAAGTATACATATAGTCACCATCATCAGTTGTATATAATATAGTCTCTCTAGATAACTTACAATTAGTAGCATGATTTTAGGACTTTTATAGTTTTCCATTGTAAAAGTTGTCTTATAAAATATTGTACATTTGAAGAAAGTAAATGAGCTTTTCTCCCAACGGTGAAAGTCATCTCCTAATAATGTTCATCCTGATTATTACAAAAGGTGTGTGGGACACATTTATTATTAGGTTTACTAGTACATGAATTCGAGAATTATGATTATTATTATTACTATGTGTTGGGGTGAACTATCGAGGAAAGATAGGTTGAGTACTGTACATCTCCCTGGGAGGGGGAATGGGATGACCCATGTACGAGTCTGAAGGGACTTGATCGTCTTCCTCGTAAGTATTCTTATCAGCGGAATCCTGCATACTCCGTCCATGAATTTCATTCGACAGCAAGGTCTCTTCAGTAAAGTTACGGCTGGCTGTGGGATTCGACGAGGAAAAGTTCATGAAGTGAACAGAGTACGAGTTTTCGACGGGACGACGCTTATCTTTCTGGACACCATCGTGGTGTCCACTTGCTTGCTGCTCCTTGTTGTCCAGTGAGTGGTCGGATGGAGAATGCTTCCACCGTTTGAAACGATGAGAGATTTCTTCGTGAAGAATGTTGAAGAACATGGAAGTGAGGGCCATACCGAAGAGAATGTAGAAGGAACAGAACCACTCAGTCCGATGTCTAAACCTATCAAGTCCTCCGTTTTTTTGGGACCTCGAGTCTCCGAAGCTGATGGTTGTGAGAGTTAAGAAACAAAAGTAAAAACTGTCGAGGTACCTCCACTTCTCCCAGCGTGACACGACCCATGCTCCCATGCAGACGTAGCCCAGAAGGACCAGAACACAGAGGATGAATATAAGACAAATACTGACACGGTGCTCGTGATGATCGTCCATTGTATCCTCCCTGTTGTTTATCCGATGGAGTTCGCCTCCACCTTCGACTGGCTTAACGTTGTAGTTGTACGGGTCGGATACTTTCCGTGTGGACGAGGAAGAAATGGACGATGAGGATGAGGACGATGGCTCCCGACAGCAGCAACAGCAGCAGATTTTGGCACAGAAAAACCGAGCAATTTTGGCCAGGAGAGATCCAACGTTGGAAAGGTACCAGAGCATTATTGGAATTCCGAAGATTGCGTAGATCATTGTTGCAATTTTTCCAGATGATGTCTTCGGTCCGATCCCTCCATACCCTGTGGGTACATAAATCTCTCTTCAGCTTATTAAATTCACATTTAACTCGACACTGTATTACACAAATCCTTCGGTTAATGTTTACAGGCGTAATGTGCTTTCTCCACTTTCTCCGAATTGTACCCTTGAGCATCGTAATTCAAACTCTTTCCCTAACTCTATGGCAGTCTCCACAGCCTTAATTGAGTTCCTTATAGGTAAGAACAGCATCAACAAATGGCCTCACTGTCTCGATCAATCGTTTAATTCAAGTGTGTCAACAATGACATCCATACAACCAGACTTATCACGCGCTACATGACTCGACATTCTCAATTACCACACATACATCTCCCGTGACTCCCAAGTTGCTTTCTCAACTCGCTCTCTCTCTCTCTCCTTTTGTTCCTTACTCACTTTCACTCTCTCTCTCTCTCTCTCTCTGAGATTGAAAAGAATCGCCTGACTTTCACTTATAATCGCCATCAACCATTATTACTTCTGACATGGACACTACACACACACACACGAGCATCGTCTGCAAATAAATTAAACTTCCTAAAGACGGGCTTAATGGAAATCCATGTGGAAAGCCATCTCTTATTGGACTTAAATCAGATCTGCAGGATTGATTTTGCTATCATTGGTTGCTCCTACTAACAGTCAAGTGGGGTTTGTATATATATACGTGTAAATGTATGTGTGTGTGTGATGTGGTTGATGGGAAGTTCGATTAAAAGAGTTTGCCATTTGTGTGTGTGTGTGTGTGGACGGATTGTCGTAAATTCGCAAAGACATACGTTGGAAGTATTAAGGAGCCTTGACAATTTATGGGGGCAATTGATCTGAAATTATGATTGTGAAAGGGGGTCTGTGATGTCACACATATTTTAGGTGGATCAATAAAGATATTTCTGGAGAATAAAAAGCGTCTTGTTGCCAATACATAACGAACGAGGGTGGTAAATTGAGTAAAACTCATTAATCAGAGCGAGAGAGAGAGCGACAACTTGGTTTCTCAACTTCTTGGAGGGCGAGCCTTCGCTTAATAGGAATCCCTGAAGAGAAGGAATAGTGTAGGCAGACACATCTTGTCAACTGCTCGCTCGATAATAATTTATCGAACGTGTAGTAAGTGTTCTCTTGCACTGGAGACTCATATTGGTGTGGCTTAAGATAAGGATAGCAATCGGAGGGAGCACAAAAGATCACCTAATTGGAAGACGGATTGAATGGGATGCCTCTGTGAATAAGGTTACAACTAATGCCCGTGGTGGTCGTGAAGGTGACTGTAATTGATTATTTTAATGGAAGGACAAAGTAGAGTCTGAATCAAAACGGTTCCTTCCCTCGGCTTTTGGGAGAGAAAGTTGACATGGAAGTAGTGAAGGAAAAGGGGAGGGAAACCACATGTCCAAAGCGTATATATACAATGACTACACACACACACACACGTCTATGAAGAAGTTTTTTATACTGCTCGAGTAATAAAATCTAACTGGTATAAGTCTCCTCGGCTGGTTTGGGTTGGACGGTAAATATACTTTAGTTTAGTTATGGGCTTTCAATTCGGGTTAGGTCTATGGGATGCGGAAAGAACAGAGCGAAAGGAAGGAACCAGCACGAGTCCTATGTCCTTACATTCTCCTTTCTAATATCATAGACAGAGAATAAAGAGCAACGGAGAAATCTAATAGTAAAAGTAGATGTTGGCATCCCAAGAGTTGTAAGATTGGAGGCCCAAAGTCCTTTCCTTGTGTGCGAAAAGGAAGTTGGGGCATAATAAGCCTTTATTTAATGGCCTATAAATCTGGAGACTCTCGACACAAAATGCTCAGCTCAAGCAAAACTGCATGCTTTCGCAAGAGGAAAAAGTTAAAAAAAACTCCAACAGCAGTTGTAATCCTGACTACTGAGAACGTTAAAGTGGTCCTACATATCTTTGTACGTTATTATTATTCCCAGCTCCCCAATGGAAAGGAAGTGATGGTGGTCGTCGATATACTATTGCCTATCACCCTCTCTCTCTCTCTGAACACAATATGATTTCATATCACAACAACAACCGGCTGCTGGTGGAATTGTTCACTTAACACATCCCTCACCCAATACGACTCTACTATATATAAATATCAATATATCTGTGTTGGTATAAATACACTTTCACCACAAGCCTCTCTCTCTCTCTTCTCCAACTCTCAATAACTTTCTTCCATTTTTAATCATCTCTTACTTCGGGGAGAATACTTTTTATACATGGCTCAGAGAGTCCTTCTCGCAAATTTTAAAACTTCCTGCGAGCAACATTATGTCCGCAACCTACCATATGTATACATATGAGATTCTACAGAGAAAGACGAAGAGAAAGCAAAAACATGGCGAGAGAGAGAGAATGGTAAGTGTGTGAAAAGTAATTCAACTCCTTCAACTTTTCCACTCGTTTAAAATACAAATCAATCACAAACACATTTTTCTTCCTTGTCTCGACATTCTAAGCCAACCTGAATCCTTTACTTTTCAACTGCTGCGGAGTGTGTGGTGTGATGTGACGAGGTAAAGCTATTGAATACATTAGGTAAATCTTTTAATCTCAGATGAGAGGAGCAGAGTTCTTCGTTTTAGACACTTTTGTAATTGTGCCATTTAACCGTATGTTATCCACATTCTTCACTTTCACTTTTCTACTCCACCTTTAACATTCTAAAGAGAGGGCTAACCAATTTCCTCACCAATTCCAACCCAGCCTTTGCGCTGACAACCTATTTTACGCTTTGATCCACACTGAATTCTTTAATAGTTACACACTAAATCTTAGCCACTTATTACTCTTTGGTTGAACCACCTATATTGCGTTCTGTCAAGCCGTGGGCTTAGTTTCACTCGTCCCTTTGTGAATTATCCTCATCAAACTTACTCAATATGTGGTAGACAGACTATTTGATTTCCATTTACTCGCTTTCAAGTCAAATACGAACAGTTCTTAAAACATTTTTCCACGTATAGTACCAAATATTCTGTTGCTCTTTCATGTATAACTACTAGAAACATGTTTGCAAGGCAATTTAAATAAAAGTACGATATTTAAACCAGATGGTGGTTCCTGGGGAATTAAAGTTGAGCTTTGAGTTGCAAAATACTACTACACATCTCGTATGCTACTCTTTGGAAGCAAACTATCGTAAGATCAATACGCAATTCAAACTAGATTTGGGATTCAGACCGAATTTAAATTGAGGACGAAAATGAGGGTTGACTTGTAGTAAAGTGGGCCTTAATGGGAATAATAGGAAGGACAGTCATTTCATGTTATTTAAATCTTGGAAGAGGAGAGTTTAAGGGGAGAAAAGCATGAACACAATATCATAACTACAGAGACGCAAATGAGGTGAGAAGTCCTTTCACGATACTCAATATATCGAACCACTTTCACCAAGCCTTCTTTTCTTGTATCCTCCTAGCAGTGGTACACACTTAATATATACATACATATATACATCGGCCTCACTTCCCACTTTGTCTAAACTCCGTCGAGATCAACTGACGAGAGAGTCCTGACCCTAATAACAATTCCAACAACCCATGGAATCCCTTGGTCTCAAATAATAATGATAAGGAAGAAGATTTTGGCCCATTATGTATGTATATTGCATTGCATCCTCCACCAGTCTTTTCTCTCAAGAAAGAAACACACGCGTTCAGTTTGCTAGTCTAATACCCGTCGAACTTCTCACAAAGACTCTTTGCTTAATAATACAATAGGCTTTCCCTTTAACTGCTCACTGCGTCAACTCCGGAAACACCGCTTCGTATTCTCTTTCATCCTGCCAAGAGTGAAAGTCACTTTTGTCCCTATGTGTGATTCTCATAAGATCATTTCTAATCTTAAAACTTATAATTACGTTCCTACACTAACTCGATATTGTTCGCTATGTCCTCAAAGAATCTATAGAAATCTAGAGTACAGAAATATTCTCCAGTCGACCCTGCCTACTACTACTATTACTACGTACTACACTATGTTTTATATATCTGTTATCTTCACACGAAAATCAAACGCTTATCCGCCCATCCTTCCTTTTATACATTCCTTATTCAACTCTCGTACAACTTGTTTATGTAAAATCGCATCAGATATTATCGTGTTATTTTGTAACAGCAAAAAAGAAGGAAGTCTCATCTAGTTTAACTCTCAGCTTAGAATAAGAAGAACGTGTAGGCACCTATATATTCCATCAGTAGTTAATAGTTGCATGCAGTAGGCGATTCTTGGTATATACAAGAGTGAGAAACTGGATCGAACATAACTAGCAGCTTAATCTCATTTTATTCTTACA
>Ga0194135_10001120_pt1 | contig 15728 bp, 7 predicted proteins | sample LitLau_LLRF_2013_FD_134024 | JGI IMG/M metagenome (GOLD analysis project Ga0194135, IMG submission 134024) | Freshwater sediment microbial communities in response to fracking from North America - Little Laurel Run_MetaG_LLRF_2013 (version 2) | ecosystem: Environmental > Aquatic > Freshwater >...
GTATAATATAATGTTACATTACAATTAAACTGAGAATGAGAAAGTATATTTTAGCATAAAGAGGAGAGAAAAGGGAACAGAAGGGGAAGGCTAGCAGTAATGCTGCTGGAAATGCTTAGCAGGTCTCTTTGCCCTCACTTTTCCCATAATATGAGATGCAAATTGAAGGATTTTAAACTTTTCTTCCCTACTTTTCCTCTTTCATGGATTGAGGACAGAGGAGAAGGAACAATGAAAGTCCTCTCAGACAATGAATGAGGCTGAGCGTAAATAATGGTTAGCGCAAACATTCACGTTGACATTAGTTCATTGTGCCCATTATTATCCGCCTTCTGATACAACTACTCGGCTGGTAAATGCCTCCTGAACTTGATCCCTCGGAACTACAATAAATAACCCTTCTGCTCCACAACCCAATCCCCAATTCAGAAAAAAAAACGAAAAAAAAATGTCATTGTAATAAGTTCCTCTAATACGACCCAAGAGGGGGGAAAACGAACAACTCATTTCGGATCATTTTCTCCTTTTCAATTCACCAACTGAAAAATAGGAGTAGGCACAAGGACTTTGCGAAATGGAGAGAGAGCATTTACCGATTTGAGATGATAATAGACGAGATCTCCCATCATTTGAAAGGAATACGGATAATGATCCCTACACAACGGAAAGCTTGTTCTCTCTCTCAGAGTCCCCCCGACATGGATGGGACTCCATAAAAAACCAATTCATGTAAGTAAATATTCGGGGACACTAATGCACTCTGCATAGGGAGAAAATCGCTCAACCGAACATTTGGAAATCCAACAGAGTCAGAACCTGGCAGGGCCAGAAGTTGTCAAAGGGTTTTCTCCATTAACCAAATCCTCCCCTCCCCCATTCTTTCTAAAAAGAAAACACGTAGTTTCTTTAAAAAAACGTGTTAAGATGGACATGGGAAATCGAATTCAGCTGGACATTACTTAAATTTTCACCCAAATCCAAACAATGCGCACTGACTGACAGAGAGGAGGAAAAAAGTGAAAGCCAACTTTCACTTTCCTCAACTCAAGAAGTATATCAATCACATTTTCTTTTCCATCTCCCGTTTCAAAAACAGCGTTATTTCAAGAGTAATCCATACTAGGCATTGATATATTTCCTCTTGTTTAACCCTTTGTACCCCAGCCAGCCGGAGGTGAAATCTGCAGAGACCAAACTAAAGGGACAGAGGACGCACGGACTCTGCTCATGGTTATGTAATGCGGCCATTGAAATCCATTGGAGCGTAGAACCCTCCCCTTTCACTCCAAAAGGTCACTATAGACACGGAATTTAAAATACTTTACTTTAAAAAACGAAATCCTCCTGCCAGCGGCAAAGCAACGGCTTTCACTCTCCCCCTAGATCATCCCCATGTCATGTCACAAAAGCAACACCACCACCGAGAGCCCTGTGACATTTTTAAATGAAACTCCCCATAGTCCTCTCGTCCCCCGTTTGTTTTTGATATTAGTTCATACTTTGTCTCATCTACTCTTATTAATTTCAGCAGACAAAGACAATCCTCCCCACTCTCCCCGCCACAACTCAACTTTCTCCGAATCAAAAATCAATACTTTCCGCCGCCATCATTTCTTTCCCTGCTAGTCAACTCTAGAGTTCCAACAGGGGCAAGCATAACCCATAGTCAGACTCAGAACCATAAATCCTAAAAGAGTGTGATTTATGGTCATTTAGTTCAGAGCCCCGTTCCCATTTGTCACCTGAGAGCTCTAATTTAACCCCTTCCTTTCCCAAGCGTTAGTAAGATGAAGCATAATACTTTTCTACTTTCTCTAGGAATATAACGCACACACACAACCTATACCTCACGCCTTCAACTCCACTCCAATCCAATTAAGAACACACAAAGACGGAGCGGGACCGGGAGAGAATTTTGCACTAACCTTATCACATCATAAGTTCCATTATTAAATGAAATTACAATGAACCTCCTCCTCCTACCCTTGTTTTCTTTACGACCAACAGTTCGTCATCCTTCCCATATTATTATAATTCATGAATTTACATTTAGAAAATAAAAATCTCTCTCATCAATCAAAACCTTATTCTAATCTCTTGCATATTATTATGAATTCACTCCTCCAATCAACAACCTCAGAGGAACGACCATTCATTTCCACACGCCTTTCCCGTATAGTAATTTCTTTCATTGTCCGTCTAATTATCATATTATCAACAAAAGTTTGAATTTTGAAGTCAGGATACGGAGATGTTGGCGACTTGGAGAGAATGACAGGAGTGGACAATAGAACGCTCCAGGAGAGAAAACCCTCAAGAAGAATGTTTCTCGCCATTAATCACCAACAGGAGAGGAGAGTTCGCCAGTTCACGACTAACAGCGCGATACGTTACGATATAAGATGCAAGTCCAACATAAAACAATTCATATTAATTAATCTCAAAACTCATAAATTCTAAGCACCTTTCAACCGTGGGGGAAGGGAAAGCAAATTCTCCGATTTTGATAACTTGTGGAACCGATTCTTATAACGAGAGAAACAGAAAAAAGGTCATTCGACGTTGTATTTGTTAAACTGTTCAAGTTTTGAATAAAGTCCAGAAGGAATAATGGCGGACTTGGTTCTGTCAGGGCTGGTAGACAGTAGTTGGTTTGTGGGTTGGTAGCAGCGAGGTAGGAAAGAAACATGACAGTAGTTAGTTTTCCCATCACAAGTGTCAGAATCCCTTCGTCTAAGCAGTGAGACCTGACAGATCCCTATCAAACCTCGATTGTTCATATTAATAATCATATTCATATCAGTTACTCCACTCCAACAAAGGAAGGGCTCGTTCTGCCAACTACGGAAGGAACTTTCCTCATTCTCACGTCCTGGGACGCCTGGCTTCCCTCTGCCACTGCCACAGCTCCCTCATGGACACACTCGGAAATGCTGACACCGAGTCATTTGTCATTTTTCCAATTTAAAAACCCTCGCTTGACTGGTGGTGACTCTGAAATTCAATGAATGAAAGTTTTGGAACTTTAATACACTCCCCGGCAAGTGCAGTGGGGAAACTACACTTGTATACACACTTCTTGCAACTCAGCGTACCAACCAACTTCCGTTCTTACCAATAATAATAATCGAATCAGCTACCAGCCAATCCAATCGGTAACAATCCTTTGATACTTCCCTATACTCGACACTGTTCCTTATTAGTAATCAATTAGGAACATAGAAATTCCAAGTTACAGATAACATGACTGAAATGCAAAGACTTTCACTTTCCCACAGATGAAAAGGAATCAGGGTGGGAATGTTAATCATACCGTGAGAACTCGTCCAAAGTCTTTAATCTGTAACTTAATTTCTCCAATCAACAGATTGTCAATTAAGAATCTTTTTAATAAACCTATAATTTACATTTCAATTTTATTCCTACATAATATGGACAAGATAATTGGACACTATTTAGCAGCAGTGCTCTTGCATTCTCCTCCTCTGCAGCCCAAGCCAGTCGTAGTCCTCTACCCTCCAGCATTATTTATTCAAATAACAGCTTCACTCACTGAAATCTTTTAAAAAGTAACGAAATTAATTGCTCCAAACCAAAGCCCACAATTCACATTTGGAAAGCCACGTTTTTCAAACGGACGACACCACATCTCGATCTCATTTAGGAAGGAAATGAAGAAGACCATTAAATCGTAGTGAATCCTGCGGGTTACCCATACTATTTGACACCCGATAGGCAAACAATGGAAAAGTGAGACTGGGACTAGGAAGGGGACCCTTCAGCGGAACCCACATCAACGTTCACCAGTATCCCTCTTCCAAACTCAGGGAACAAAAGACCCTCACAATCAATTTTTTTTTATAATCATAGTCGATGAATAATAATCTGGGAATTGGGTTCTCTACCCAAGAGGTCACAGCCCTGCCAATCATAATAAACCAAAAAACGTAAAGCGAGCTGCTGAATACGTTGAACCATTCGCTACAATTTCACTTAATCTATTGCACGGCATTGGAATTGGAATCCTACTTGACCAAATTGAACAAAATCCAATAAAAAAAAGACTGACCAAGAATGACCATTTCTTGGATTCTTGCTTTCTCTCAAAGTGATTTCTCCTGGAGAAAGTGGAAGAGTTTCAAATTCCTCAACAGGAGACGGACACAAGAGGAGACAAAAATGAGAATTTTATTTTATTAGAAAAATTCCAGCGGAGACAGTGGAGGAGGCTTATCCGAAAGTCTCCAATTTCTCCAACTGGACTGTTATCGGGGCTTTGAAATTACATAATCCAGTGGAAGATTGGATGAATCCTGGGCAGGACGGAATCCCCTCAATCGAAGCGTCTCAATTGGATCTTCTCCTCTATTACCCATGTGTCCAGTCCAGAGTGGGATATTCCAGGCCATTCCTTGGGATTGTGGGGAAGGAAGGAGGAAAGATTACGTGGTCTCCAGAGGAGGAGGACAAAAGGACCCAATAAGTAAAATCCGGAAAAAAACCTTTTCCTTTTACAATTTGAGAAAAAACAGTCCGTTTATTTGAATTGAAGGAGATCTCTTTATTCGTGTGGATTGTGGCAGTAACCCCTTCTTCAGGTCCACTACAGACCATTTACATTATTATGTCAATACGAGAATACGACCAAGTATAACCAAAGGGATTTCCCCGATTTCCTTGTAATTCTTCGAACTTCTTCAACAATTTAAGTCTCCAGCAGTCCATGTTTGCCCTCCAACTTCCCAAGCTACTTGAATAATTAAAATCTAACTACATTTGACTAATTTGGTGCAATGGAACCCTTTCTCTTCCCAGAGGTGCCCTTGAGTGCCTTCTTCATTCGTCTCTAAGGATCCTTCCCTTTAAGGTTCGAGCCCTTCTCCTAAGATGGTGTGAAGATCTTCTTACATTCTCCAGAATCAGTAAAAGAATTTTACTGCAAAACTAAAACCTTAGTTTCTCCAGCCTTTAATGGAATCCTATGAATTTTGCCAGAAAGCGTCGCAGATCGTCTCGCGAGTCCAGAGGTCCCATCTCCATTCCCTCCAAATGGATCCGAAATCCAAGAAGGGCGTTTTCCGTATTATTACAAGACAGGAGAAGGAACTGGGCGAATTAGAATTCAACAAACTATAACTCACTCCTCAATCCTCCGTCCGTGACGAGATGAGTGTCATAGAACACGCAAAATAAATTCAATTCCTCCTACCTACTCTACTCTAATCAAGCAGAACATGGAATCCAGAGGATCCAGAGGGAGAGGAAGACTTGATTCTAACCACATAATTCCCATTGTTCCCGCCCACGAGAGAAGATGAAGAGGTAGTTGGGTTGAATTGATGATAAGGAAACAAGGAGATCATGCCTCTAAATACATCGCAATAACTTTACTCCGTTCCCACTATTAGTGTAAACTTTGTATCCTCATTAGGCCCAAATAGGTCTCGGGAAAAACATGTTCACGGAAAACACCTTTTAAGTTTGGAGTTTTTTAGTCATCACGAATTCCACCGACTCCCTCCTCCTCCCCAACAATAGAAAGGAGACTTTAATTTCCTGTAAATTAAGGGAACCCTCCTGGATGTTATTTAGGAAATAACTCTTCCTAATATTTCCTGTCTGAATATACAACCACCACGACCAGCACAGTACCCCGGTTCCTTGAATCGAGGGCGCAGGGAGAACGCTAACACGGCCCTTGAGACAAGAATCTTTATTATTCTTCCATTTATACACCACAGAAACTTAGAAAAGAAAGGATCCACACGCACGATCCTGATCTCCATCTTCTCTCAAATTTATTCCAGATCATGGACCTTTTACGAGCAAGAGAATAACCTACCACGCAAGGTGATACAACAGCTAAGGAACACTCCGAGAGGCAAGGCTGGGGGAAGGAAAAAAAAAGACCCGTTTTCACCTGATTATTTATGGAACTAATCTCTTTCTTTTCATCATTCCCTGATTCTCTCCCCAATACATGTTTCATCATTCCGGAGTACCCTCGTTTGCCTCCCCGTTCCTTTTTCCTGCTCCATTTCACACGATTCCTTTATCCAGTTAACAAAAAATACCCAATTCAGTCTGAAATTAATTACTTTCAAAAGCCGAGGAGAGGAGAGGGAGATCCCACCTGAGCATGAACGTGAAGCGACGCACTGAATCATTGATTTCCATGACATGGTTGAGACATTGACTGATTGGGCCCAGTGGACCCGCACGTCTGCCAAACTATAATCATGCCAAAGATGCTCGCTGTTCTCTGTCCAGTCCAATGGAATTTTCTCCAGCGAACAATAGAGTATTTTTATACAGGTAGAGCCCTGGAATTGTAAACTGAAGTAAAGATTGCCTCTAGCAGCATATTAGGCTCCTCTAGTATTTTATTCTGCATCCTCTCAATCTCCAATGTTGACTCGGTTCTAAATCTAATGCTAATCAGTTGCTCTTTGTAACAGCAACTCGGTACTCGGAGGAGAACTTTCCCACACCAGAATCCTTCCCTCTTTTGCCCGCGTCCATATCCAGTCTCCTCTCCGTGAAAGACAAGACCAGAAGTAACAGGTGAAAATTATCATCAGCCCCCCCTGCAATTATTTTTACTAATTCAAGTTAGAAAGGAGTAAGCCCAGAGCCATGTCCAAAGCCACTCCTTAGTCCTGAGCTCTCGAATTCCAGAGAATCCCAACAAGATATTACTTACAGTGTTACAATGGGAAATTCATGCATGAAGCATTACATTATCCCATGGATAAAGCTGCTGAAAAAGGTTCCAGGAGTCTCTCCACTTCCAGCAGCGGGTAAACCCAGAGAATAATAACGAGACCAGAATTTTCGTCAACTCAGAATGACTTATGATTTTCTTTCTAATCATCTTGAGAAGCGGAGACGTCTAGTTTACGGTCTGGGAACTTTGATTCAAAGGGATTCGGGAGATCTCACAGAGGAGAGAGGCTCAATGCAATGGGAGGAGGGAGGGTGACTTGAAGAAGAAGGAGTCCTTCAGAAGAAAAAAAAACCAAACAATGCAACTGAATTACAACAGTCGGGGTTTGAATAAAGTGAATCAAAATCCAGGTATCTCGGCAAGTGAAATGCTAACGAACAATGTAGGACTTTGAAGACCATCACACAAATCCTGAAAATAGTAAATATTTTACGTTTTCCTGAATAAAGTTTCCGAACATCCACCCTAAATCCCTATTGTTTCTACGTGAAATGAGGCTGCCCTTGCCCTACATCAACAAAATCCATGACTCTCTGGGGAATCATAATCAATTCCAGTTAGAAATTAAGCAGCAGGTGCTCATGTAGACTAGATTGATAGAATAATTAGACAGGTAAAAAAAGGAATCCTCAGCTCTCCGTGGTTCTCCGCTCCCCCCTTCCTTTTCTTTCGTAGAATAAAAATCTCATCTCAACTAATTGGAATTAAAATCGAGTTGGAATAAGTTTTGATTGCCTTTTCAAAGGAGGTAAGTTGAAAGGGGGTAGACATGGTGGATTTATGTGTTGGTTACCACCACGGACAAGTGTGTACCCAAGTGATGAATTTATGCCCTTCTAACTTTCCTCTTTCAGAAATCCTTCTTTCTCTCATCTCTTCCACATTCTCCGCGGTTTGGAAGTTGGAAATGTTACTTAACTCAATTTCATAAATTATGATTTCCCTTTTCTTTCCCTTAGAGTTTCGGTTACGCATAAGCAGACCTAAGGGAGAATAATGTTTAGGCTGGTTCAGGTGTGTGGAAATTATATGCCTCGTTATAAATTCCTTTATGATTTAGTTCCACCAGGGCAGTGTATGACGACAGAGATTATCCACTTTAACCACCCTCGCATCCCTGACAATGAAATGCTTTTCACCAAGAGATTCCTTCAACTTTTACCACCAAATCCCATAACCAACATCCAACACTCCAAGATCCATTCAAGAGAGTTAAAAATTGAAAAGCTTGAATAAGCACAAGCGGAAGACTTACATTAACTATTTATTACCTGTCCGGAATCCCATGACTATAATTTATACCTCAAAACTGTCGACTCCCTCACACCATGGGACACGCCAAAGAGGATTCCTCTTCCTCCGTGCCTTGTTCCTGATTTTCACACATCGTGGATCAAATCAAACTGCATTAACCTCCCGCAGAAGACAAGCGTTTCCAGGAAACGTGGAAGGCGAGTAGAAATGAGTAAATCATCAACTGAAGCCTTATGGATTTTGCATCCCAATGATGTAAAACATTAACTTATTTACAGCATCCGATCCGTTATATTCCAACAAGACATTTTCCATTGGAGCCAACTGTCGTGCACGGAGGTGTGAGGAGGTTCCCAGAGAATCACGCCTGCCACTTCGTGATCCTCATCAAATGTGAATTCTGCACTTGTTACAACAAGTTGTGCCAGTTCCACCAATTCCTATAAATTCGGGGTAATTTAAAGGAAATGCCGAGTCATCTATCCCTTCATCCCAACGGCTTCAAGTATATAGGATTTTAAAACAAGATGAAGGAGCAGAACATAACAAAAAATGAGGACTGGGACCCACTCCCCAGTCCCTCCATGATGAACTTCAAGGCCAGCAGTCCTCCGGCTCATTGTTTTCTCTGCACGATATTTCGAAAAGGCGCTACAGGAGAGGAGGCGAAGACGAAGAAGGGACCATCAAGCATTTCAAAGGGCCTGTTTTGGAGGAGAGAAGGCTGAAATTGGATTCGGAGGAAGGATTCCATAGATTTTCTATTTGTTTTCATTGCAGACTCACTTCGAGACGGGCTGAGCCTATGCCAATAATATACGTTTCAATAATACACCGTTGATATATCGAATCCTCATTTGGTGAGAGGTCACATCATGCGGGAGACCTTGGGGAGTGATTGATGGATCTACCCTGTGACCTTTTCATAAAATGATGACCCACCTCTTTACAAAAGCCAAAAGAAGATACGAGAAGAGATCACAATTACAATCCTATCAAAAACATTTTCTTCCATTATGCTTTTCCTCTCTAGTAAAAGTAGTGAGGAGAGAGAACTCAAACTCAAACAAAAGAAATGATCAAAGGAGTTGAGCAAATAAGAAACAAGGAGTGAAAACTTGGAGAGTGAAGCGTCTCTGGTCGAGGATGGGAGGAAACGACGAGCAGTGTAAAGCGAAAGCGTAAGAGCAGAGAATGAAATGAAAAGCTACCCGCTGCTAATGTTATTGCATCTTCACGGCTGTCGAATTAAATGGACTGAAACTGAAATTCCTATTATACTCCCGAAGTCCGAAAGCTTCGGGTCCGTTTGGATTATCCGGAGGGATCCCAATGCCCTTCCCTATTCAATGAGAAAACTGTAACTCAATCTTTTTAGCTTCCAATTCCAAATTTAATCAACTTTGAAACCATGAGCAGGTCAATGCTGGGTGCTCATCCCGGGTTAAAGAACAGCGAACTACTTAAGGTTCCCCAAGAAAATAGCCTCAACCCAGGGAGTTCCCATCATTTAGAAACAGTTCCACATACTTCCTCTTCTGGAAGTGTTAATGGGGAGAGAAATGGAGGGTAGAATTTTTAGCCCGTAGTCTTTAAGTGTAGTGATAATCATAGGGCTGAGGATGTCTGAGAGAGAGAGAGGGAAATCTCTAGAGATTTCAGATTTGGAAAAAGCTCAGTGAATACGTTTTTTTACACCTGCTTGGCACGAAGGCTTTATTACAATTCCCCCCTCTTAGCATTTAAGCTCTTTCTTATGACTCCCTGGAAGTGATCGTTTAGGACACTTCTCCAGGCACTCTCCTCCGCACGTCTTCCCCGGACCACAAGCATCAAGGAAGAAGGAAAAGAAGGTGGACGTCTCGGGAGATTAAAAATTCTAAAAAGGGTAATACAAAAAGGGGTCACACTCATCTCTCCCTGAAATTACGATGATCCTTTATCCCTTTTTCTCACCTCTGCCCCTCCTAGTTATGTAAACTAAAGTGGGGGAAAAGTGGCCATCATCCACCACCACCACAATATAAAAACCTTAACCTTTTCCATCCGTCACTTCCATTTATGAGATCCTAGCTGGACTCTCTCTCACTCCCTCTGCCTCCATCCAGGTTCGAGCAGGCAGGCTCAACTTCAACTTCTCCAACACCTGCTAATGAGTGTCGGGGGGAAAGCTTACCCTCAGGTAAATAAAGGAGCAGGAGATGAGAAAAATTTTGATTGGAATGCCAAATCCACTCTCCACCACCGTCACTTTCCTTCAGATTCGGATGAAAGAGTTAAATGGTTCTGACAAGTGACATGGATCCAGGGATGGAGGATCTCCATTTCATAATAGTGTAACATGAACCAATTAAAACCCGGACACGCCATGTAGGATTCCTCTCATTCAGTTCCACTTTCCACATGACCGATCATCTTGTCCACGCTGAAGTCACGGTCCACCAGACCCAATCAAGACTACCTCTCAGAATCACGTAAATTTCTTCCTTGTTTTCATAATTCATAAATAACCCCAGCGTCACCACCTCCAGAGACGCTCGCTCCGTCCACCGACATCCTCATAAACAACCATCTTGTTTTGTCTTTCAGTAAAATAGTAATACAGACTTAATAGTTCCTCAAGGCAGGGCAGGCGGGGTGCCTGCATAGCTCATAAACAAAGACGCGGACGTCGTCAAAGGTTTATGTACTCCTGCCCTGCCCTGTGCCCGTGTGCCTGTCTGTAAGAATTAAGCATAGGGACGACTATGGAAGGAAGGGATAGACAAGACATGCAGAACGAAGACCCGCTCTCAGCCTGGGAGATGATTAATTTGTAATTATCCACATTAATATTCTCACCGTGCGTCCCATTTCCCATTCGCTCATAGGCTCTCTTACAGGATGAGGGGATTTTGGATTTGGAAGTTTCCAATTTCCAAAACGAAAATGAAGTTATCATTGGAAAGGAAAAAAAAAATTTCTAAGAATAAATGCTTTAGTTAAACTTTTTTTGATTTTGGGATTAATAAAGGTTACAAGATTTGATTGACGATGATTGGCGAAAAGTGATGGACCGGAGGAGGAAATCGATAAGCCTAATTATGCAAACTTTGTCCAAAACAGGAAAGGACCCACCCAAATATCATGCAGAACAGAACACACAAAAAGTATCTTGGATGGAACATCTTCTGCGGTTTCCCTTAAGTCTCTCACTTTAATCCAATTCTCAATTCTTCCGCTGATATTATAAGACCCCGGAGATCCTTCCTTTCACCCGCCATCAAATCCCAAGAAATTCCATTGAGCACATCAGACCAATTCACTCACACAAACCGGAGCTCAATGCAATGCGGAGAGAGAAAGAATCCCTTTTCCATTTTCCGTTTTTGAGAAAAGTCCGAGGAGAGAGGAAAGAAATTCGGCAGTTTTTCTTTTCCTGTGTAGCTCGAACTGATGTAAAAGCCTTTGTTATCGGATCCAAAATGAAACTTCGGGCAGAGTTGACGACTGTCCGCATTGTACTCAATAGCATTCTTCTTATCCACCGGATCTCATTCTCAATCTACAGCTTACATCACCCAAACAATAACAATATTACTCCCGACGGAAAACCAAAATACGTTCCCAATTTACACCTTTCCCATTGCGTCCCAACTTCCATCCCACACAACCAACAACGAACAACGAAAGCCACACACAGAAATCACAATGGGGAGAGGAGGACGGGGTGACATCGGATCCGACTAACAGTTTCAAAAAATACCTTCCATTACAGTCAGAACCTCTAATAGCTTTTTTCTCCTCTCCCTCCAATTCCAGTTAGTAAGAAATAAATAGGAAACTAGAAATCAACTGCCCGATCAGGAAACGGCAACAATATCCACAATAATATGAGAAAGACGGGCACAAAACAGCCTAACCTTGTCGCCAAACCCAAAAGGAAAGCCCCAACCCCAATCCGAGTGGGACGAGAACCTGGGCCATTATAAATATGCTTTCAATTTACAAAGGCTTCAGGCAGGACAAAGCTAAACAGGAATATCAGGCACTTAAACGACGACGACGACGGACGCGGACCCGACAAACCCCTGGCACCGGGCCCAAAATATATTGACATTAATTGATGATCTCTGACTATGACAAATAGTACGCCCTTTTCACCTAAACAATCTCCTACACCTCCGCCAACTATTCCCAGTTCCCAATTCACAAACCCACAGGTAACTTTCAATTAACATATAGTGATATTAGTTCAACAGAAGAGGAACACAAATCCCATTGTTAACCAACTACACGCCGGACTCCCTCACCACTCACCACCACCACCGGCACCAATCCATTTCAGCTAACCCCACACTAATCCGCAACGCTAGTCCTGTAGCATAAGAAACGAAAAAAAAAACATAAACAACAATGGGAACGCCAATAATGCACTCTGCTGTCCCAGCCCAATAAAATCCCTCACATCTCACACGGAGTTTCATGACGCTTCAAAATGGATTAACCAACAATGGTTAGAAATGTAAAAGTCAAGAAGAGGGTCATAAATTTCGTCGTTTTGCTAACCTTATTGCATTCTTCAAATCGACCAAGCATCACCATTCGCATTCTCCAAACAGTTAAATAACAAAACGTCATTGACTTATTTTTACCATTGATAGCAAAGTAATTCAAAAAATGGTTATCTTAGTTAGGTTATAAGATGAAAAAGAGAATTTGCGTGTGGTTGGGTTAAGAAGACTGGACTTATTATAATGATGAAATGATAATGACTCGAGCTTGTATTTCCGTGGGTTAACTTTTATTCTTTTGGTTATTAGAGGGGACCTGACTAAGCGGTCGGTACTTGAGGTGAGATCCTTTTAGTTTGAAAAATGCCGCATAGTAATCAGGCATGGCTCTAAACTAACAACCAAAAGACTCATCTTCTCCTCTCTTCCCTTCTTAACAAGGACGTTAAGAGATCATGTCTTTAAATACGAGAGACAGGGAGCACATGGGAGAATCCTTTGAAGATTCTCTCCAACATCTTCCGCTGTTGTTGTCTACCTTCAAACTTCAGAAGAGACGCTTTACGCTTAGCATAAAAAATCTTTCTCTGTAATTATCTCCTTGCCATCTGCCAAGATGAGGAAAAAATCAACCACGGAGATTCTCAGATTGGGAAAATGTAATTTGACAGAGGGAAAGGTAGTCTTGTCTTACCTACCGCACTACTTGGGATCCTCTGAGTCAAGTAAGTGATTTACCTTTTGTCTTTATGTGTTTTTGGGTTAGTGCCATTTTCTTATTATTCTTCCCCCTACCACCCAAACTGTTTTAGAATAGCCGAAGCTGCCAAGACAAACCCTGTCATTATGCAATTTACTCTACAAAGAATGAAAATTAGTTCCGCTAAATACGTTGAGGTCATTTTCATTTTACTAGTCATGCTCATAAGAAACAACCCCAGCGATGAATTTCATAAGTAGAAATCAATTTCTGTAATGTGGCATGTTCCATGACAGTACGTAACAAGGGTAGAGAAATTAATTAGTTTAGGAAAAACTTCCCCACTTGAGCACGTATCCGGAAGTTTCAAAAATGGGAGGAAAGGCACTTGAAGAGGACCGACCATGGATTCCATGAAATCAATACAGGCAGCAAATGGAGACGAGTATTAATCCCAATTTCGAACATGGGAAAAAAGTACTCCACTCATCATCATCTCAATCTGAATGCAATGCATTGCAGGAGGTGAACAATATTTCCAACTTTCTCTTTCTCCTTTCCCTCTCCTCTCTCCCCCAACCCCAACCCTGATTTTGTAAACTCAAGTTTTTGGAGACCAAGGTTTATAATAAGTTGGTGACTCCATGTCCATGGGCATGATATCCAAAGTTTTCCTTTTGTGACGAGAACGAGAGAGAGAGACTTCTAATTAAAATATCCAAACTCCAAAGAGAGTGATTTCTATTTGTTTTTGTAATATTTGCTTTATTATGGACAGGGCCTCGGCGGCTGCACTCTACTCTACCTCTCGTCCATCGTCCACCACCAAAATCCTCATTTGGATTCTGTTAGCAATAAACCACGAGTCATCTCATCTCTCTTACTTTCCTTTGATTTATGGCCAGAGACCAATTTCATCCTTGTCCACTCACACAAAGAGACTCATTATTAATCCAAAGCCAGAATCACATCTCCTCCTCCGTCCTTCCTGAGGTCTCTCACAAGTCCAAAGCCTCGCTGGTCAAACTCTAGTTGGAAATTGAAATTCAATCCAAAGAAGCCGTAAAATAAATCACGTCCAGACGAGGACGAAACCAGCAAGATCAAAGTCAGTCTAAACAAACTCAAAATCATTTACTCTTCCAATCAATTCCAAAAGCCATCCACTGAATTCTAGACATTTCTATATAAAGTAACGTAAAGACATCTCCAGATTCGCCACAGAGAGCAACACACACTAAATCTCAAATCGCAGGGCATTACAAATTCTGCTTACTCTTCAAATTTCAATTAAATTCTCAAAATATGAATTCTTGATCTACCGATCAGACTCTGCTCTACACCCAGTCTCCCCTCGATCGACATCTGATTACTCTTCTGCTCTTACCAAACCCATTGATGCAAATCACACAGCAGCAAAAGTTAAGAAGTATCGCACGTTGGTTCTGATTTCCAATCCTGTTTTTTTCTTCATTATTTCCTTATTATGGTTATTATCCCTGAACCTGAGATGCTTCTGCTTCATAAACATGTCCATTTCCCCCGCACCCCAATGTGGAAATATAATAACAATCAAGAAAACCAAAAACCACGAGAAATCGCGTGACAATAATCCAACAACAATTGAAAAGGAGAGTCCTCTGCTTGTGGCAGCTAACGATGAGCTGGTTGTGGTGGTAGATTCAGGATGATGGCAATATTGCAGCAGCCAGCAATCCTGTTTAGAACTTAAGACCACCAGGATTATTCCGGGTGGTCGTCTCCCGTAAAAACCCATTTCGCTGTCGGAGTCTGACAATTCTAGAAACAACTCCTTGCCAGCAGAGCAACCGGATCCCAATAATTTGCATACATAACGTTTACGTAATTTTCACACGCGGAGGAAAATCCACAATCCTTATATGTAATTGACATCAGTCACTACTGCTTGGGAGCGGGCAAACAATGACAAACCAGATGCGGAAGAGGAGTTAATTATTAAACTGTCTCTCCATTAAGACCTGCCCACACAGACTTACTTCCCAACCACCCCTGCCATTAACCCATACAAGAAAAATACCTTGAAAGGATCTCTCGAAAGAAAAAACACGAAAAGACCTAAATTTCTTTTTCTGTTCGAAAGGATAAAGATCAAACAAAACAGGGGAAAAAATCTTTCCAATCGGATTCCCTTTCCCCAACACCTTTCCTGACGCTGGAATTAGGTAACAAGCTCTTTTCCCTCGTTTCCCTTCTTTCCAAAAAAGAGCTTTTTCAAGAAGATGTTGGTAGTGTGACTTGTTCAAAAAACAAAACCCAACACTTCTTCCCTACTCTCCAAGTGTTAAGACAATCCCTAAACAACCTCTGAACTTCCACCTGGACAAACCAGGTAAAAGAACAAACAGTTATTACATGAAAAAAAAAACTGAAAGGAAATAAAAGCAGGTAGTCCCCAAATCCTACCACTCCGCAAACGGACTTCAATTACCACCTGTCTCCTCCAATCCCTCTAATAAACGTCCCAGTTAAAATAATAACAGATTCACTGATCTTACTTTCGTCTGACCAACGA
>Ga0194135_10001121_pt1 | contig 15715 bp, 9 predicted proteins | sample LitLau_LLRF_2013_FD_134024 | JGI IMG/M metagenome (GOLD analysis project Ga0194135, IMG submission 134024) | Freshwater sediment microbial communities in response to fracking from North America - Little Laurel Run_MetaG_LLRF_2013 (version 2) | ecosystem: Environmental > Aquatic > Freshwater >...
TACTGATCAGATCTTCTTAGAAACGACTTTTTTTGCAAAAACTTTCATTGACATCCACTAAAAATTCTCATGACAACTTACCACATAGGGTGTAATATTCATAAGTGCGAAATTAGGGACATATGGTAAAACAATTCAAATCAATTCAAAATCTGAAACGGCCCAAAGTTACTAAAGTAGCCATGTACACCTATGTCAGTGAAAGTTTTTGCAAAAAAAGTCGTTTCTAAGAAGATCTGATCAGTAAAATAACTGAATTTGCGTACTCAAATACCCGAAAAGATTTATCTCACCCCCGTTTGTGCCATCCATAAATAATCTTGTTTAACTTTGACTAATTTCCAGAGAAAGTGACTTATTGATGTCCAGCAAAAGAATTTTCCGGCAAAGAAAACTGATGCGCATTGAAAAATGTTGAATGTGCCTTTTAGTTCATTTGACTAATTCCTCATGCGTCATTTTGCTAACTTATGCTAAGAGGATTTTCCTCTCAGATAAGAGATAAAGTTAATGACGTTAGCATCATTATCATCGTTATTTCATGACATGGACATTTTAAACACAATATAGGTTGATGCGACTTAAAAGCTTAAGAAGTTATTTTGAGTTTATAATATTAAGACTTAGCTAAAGAGTTACAATAGGTTTCTTCAGAAAAAAATGACGACTAAGAGTTCGTTCGTAGTCTTAAATTTCATGTTTGTTCGTTTGTTCAGTGGATTTTTGTTGCTGAAATATTTTCAAATGCGTAATAAAATAAATTGCGATTCCTCTCGTTACCTTACATAAATATTTCTTTTCTGTTCTTTTTTCCAGGCTAATAATGTTTAAGCAACTCAAGATATCAAATTCCCTTCAAGATTGTATAAGCCAAATAAAGTATACAGGTGATATCACGTTGCTTACAGGCTCACCTATTATAACTTCTAAAAAAGTCCAAACTTTTGAGCTTATTTCTGATAATGAGTTACACAGAATCTGCTTTCTCTTTCTCTGTCTAATACTTCCAATAGCCTAAGGAAATATAAGTCATGAACAGATAAACATCACAAAACCTCGAAAGTATTTGCATGTCAGATTCTATCCAACCTCCGTCTGCGTTCTCTCTCTTTCCTGATTCCTCCATATCAAAGTAAGACCAGTTATAAGCAGATACACTAAAGTCTAGAATTAATTCAAGACGTATCACTTACAAATGAGTATATCTCTACACTCCCTGCCCACCTCCGAAAATCTCAAGACTATAATGTATGTAATTGGATGAAGCGCATTCATTATTAAATATTATTCCTTTATCCATCACACAAACACACGCGTTGGAAAGAGGGACGCGACCATTGATAAAAAAGCAAGAGCCTGTATACAATGAATGGATGTAGCGTAAGTTGAGATCTTGTGACTGTGATTCACAAGAGAGAGGGATGTTCCATAGACGACTTTTCTAGGGCAATGCAAATCCCTCGAACGTCATCAAGAGAGCAATTCTATATACACCGTTCCAGCCTGTTCTTTCCTGCCCCTTTCCTTCTGTGTGTCTGTTCTTTCCTTCAGGCAAACGCTGGATGGATAGAACTCTGGGTGAAATCCATCTCTGTTCACCTAACCATCTCTCTCTGTAGTAACTCTTGCTTTCTTTCTCTCCTACAAAACTTCCACCACGAGGACTTTCACCATTGCGAAACACAACTCTCGATCGCATCTCACAGCAGTCGTTTCGCTGTTTCAGTCAGAGTTTCTATAATAAATGATACACCTGTGCAGAGAGATATATAGACATGGCGTGAATTGTGTGTGTGTGTGTGTGTGCAATTTACACTACCAATCATGGCTCACACACACGTATACCTTCTCCTTGCTCTTTCACCAAGTCTTTGAATAAATGTTACCCTCGGGAATAAAAGAGAAATATTCTATTGATCTGATCTTTGTTACTCAACCCGTTTAATAGTATAACTTTTTGCTCTGTGTCTAAAAACTGACAAGATGAGACAGGAGCACCTGAAGGAGAAAGCTTTTTTACTCAGCAAATTTTATACACACACCACACGGGTTGCATGTGAATTTGTCTGGCAATTACTGACTCTATTAGATAAACACATATATAGCTTCTATCTCAAACTTATGGAACAAGTATCTCCTCGTGTCTTTAACACTGAGAATTATTATCCAGAGCAAACTGTACAAACTATATTCCTATTTGGAGCATATGGTTCATTTGACAGACTTCCTACAGGAAAATAAACAGAAATACGCTAAATTCTAAATAATGTATTATTATTTAGTAACATATATATACACTTTAGTAAACAAGAATCCGAGTCACATGCGCTTGAACAATAAATATACTATTGTTGTGTTTTTTGTTTTTACTCGTTGGAACTCCCAACTATCCAAATAATGAATGTTTCGTGTTTCATCTCCGTCGTGGACAAGTTTCCCTGAGCGTTATATGTTTTGGCAGACTCGTAGAAGAAAGTCCGTAATATGTAGACATTAGGGAAGACGTACTTTCTCCTTTCCAGAGAAGCAGTTGACATGAACACACACACACACACACATACACTCTTGTATATACATTCGATTAGGTAAGAGAGAGTTTGACAACTCTTTCTTCATCTAAAGCCTCAGGAAAGTGTTGAATGTGCAACTTATTCTCTAACTAAAAAGTAACATGAAAGGAACCAACAAACTCACAAGTTCTATTTTTCTCAAGCAGAAATTGGATTCAATTAGCTTTAAAAACTTTCTTGTGTCCTTTTGGGCTTTCTAACTTTCATTGTCCTATCTTTTATGCTTTAAGGTGTGTCTACAAACTCTCCTTTGTCTGAGAGAGATCATTCCCTACACACACTATAAATATCTATACACAAGATATCTATGTGGGTATGTGTGGGTACGTGGCACTATGTGGTATGTGTGTATAGTGGCTTGAAGGGAACTACTCTTAATTCAGTTTACCTTCCAGGAACAAAAAAAACATTAAGATGGAAACTTTACGGTTGGCGATTTTCTTTTCTTTTACTTTTTGACTATAGGGACTTAGAAACATCTTAAGAGGTCATCATTATGCCCACACATACTTAAATGTTTACTCGTCGTGTTTGACGCGCTCGGTTTGGTTTAAGGGCAAAATAGTAAAAAAAGAGAAAGTCACCATAGGTCAAACGGGGAATTAATTTGACATGAGAACCCTACTAACAACAACAAAAACTTGGTATAATACCGTGGTGAGGCAATTTATCCTTCAACAACGAAAAGAACATTGGACTAGGACTAAAGGCAGACTGGAAAAGCCCCACTCTTTAAATGTATATATTTATACATTTAAAGAGTGTCTGATGGGTTTTGATGATAAAAAGCTTCTTCTTTCAAAGCCACCCTTTCATTCACCGTTGTTAAAGTTGAAGTGGAAAGAGAGCTTTGTGAAAAAAGTTGAAAGTAACAAGGCTTAAGCACATATATATATATATATACAGCATGGGGAAAAGAACTATCATCCTCTCTCACTCAAAGATTAAAAGATTCCACTTTGAAGTCTCCTCTAATCATTTCATTTCATCGCACACACTTGACTCTCGCACTACTTGCTACAAGTTGAACTTGGACCTTGACTTGACGATGAAAGTCATAGAAGCAAAAAATATGTATATAGATTTATTCACCAGAGTTGACAACGAGTCTCCTTGATCATATACGTAAATATAAATTAAGAGAGATGCTCCTTTCAGTACTTTCACCCACTCAGGATCCTTTTTAGACCTAACTATATATTTAATACATATATAATACACAAACATGAGTGTAGTTAACTATTAAGTATCTTGTTGTTGAACAAACATGATTTTCATGAGAAAGAACCTATCACGAAGAGTAAACAGGTTTCACTCAAATTGGTTAGAGTAAAAGTGAAGCGCATGAGAGAAAGTAAATGGAAAGCACAGATGTGTGAGAGACTTTCTTTCGTCTTTCTCTCTTAAGTTATACCACAAGCCAAGGTCAATGTAGAGAATTTATTCCTGTACAATGCTTCGTAATATTGCGAGTATCGAGTGAAAGTACAAAAATAAAAACCCTCCAAGTAAAACAAGCCTTCCTTACAAAGTGCTCAGGGTTTAAAAATACTCTAATGAATAATCAATTGCCATCAAATATTACCTTTGGGTCTCCTTCTAGAGCCGCTGCTACTGCTTATACAGGAGACATCATCAATATCACGAATACTTGACACTCTTAACGGTCTGACAGAAGTGAAAGTGGCGGAAGAACTTTGACTACTACTCTGAGGATGGTGATGATGTTGGGATGATGACGATGGCACGATAGGATTAGAACTCGGAGTGCTTTGATGAAGTGGATGGTGACTTAGGTCAAAGCTTCGCTGACTAACAAGACCTCCACGATGATGATGCTGTTGACTGCTATAATGAGGAGTGTGATGTTCTAAAGAGAAGCTCCTAAGCACAGGCGACCCACCCGTTGTTCGATTCCCTATCATCATCATATGAGTACTTTCTCCATCCTGTGAGTGTCCTTGTTGTAAACTCATTTGCTGCCTTAAGCGTCTCAGTACATCTTCTTCACTGTCAGAACTTGACTCCGGGGCTGACATTGCGTATACTTCTCCTGTGCAATATATATAATTTCCGTATTAAATTAAGGCATCTCTAATTTAGAGCTATATGTAAACTCTCATTTGATTGAAGGTGAAAAGACACATATAGTGCCACAAACATTTACGATTACTCTCTCATTATTTCCTAGAAACTTCATTTGGACTTGAAGGGGAATTTAGAGAGCCAATTTAGAGTTTCATAGTGTGTACGTGTATAATCCTAGTGGAAAAGTTTTCTCATCTCTTTTCGAGGAGACTGTTCTTATGGTACAAAGGGAGAGTGGATAAGCTTTTGGTTTCATCTCTTCAGAGAGAGAGAAAGCCACATAAACCCCTTGTTCACATCCCTCCAGCTTCAACGAGGCTTTCCTCATAATTGTTCCTCCATCTTTCATTTGTAAATAGAACAAGCTTTGATGAGATTTAACCATTTAACACATGGGTGTGAGAAGTAACGAGCTTTATAAATAAGCTTAAAAGTTTACTCATCATCATCGTATTTGCGGTGGTTTAGACTTAACTACTTAATACGTCATCATCATATATGGAGAAATGTTATTGAACTGAATAAATTAATTCATTCAAAGCCAAGTTAATAATTCCACGAGAATCCCAATGAGATATAAATGGAATAAACTAACCAGCAGGAGACCGAAATGGTTGGTGAGGTCCTTTGAAACAGATTTCATTCTGGTTAGACTTATTGAGAGACGGAGAAAGTCTCGTAAATCCAGCAGGTGACTTATTCTTGACTGGAACTCCCACGTTCAGAATCCTCCACTTCTTGTTCACATACACGAAGATCACTAGAAGGAACACTGCAAACGCTGAAACTGCTGCAAGGAACGCTGTGGCTTCAACAGGAACTAAATAGAGAATTAAAAAAACGTAGATATTTAATCAAGTATTCTCAATAGAACAAAATCTTCCATTCCAATTTTTAAGTACGCGTCTGACTTTTACAGTTTTGTTGTTTGACAAGAAAACCTTTTAAACTTTGCAATTATCCTGCTGGCTTCCTCCTACGAGTACGAATTTCTTATGAAATGCATGCAATATTAAGTGATTTTACTTTCGACACAATCCTCTCTCTATAAAGTTCCCTCGTTGGTATTTCCCTGTGTATTGTTCCTCAAGAATTTATGAACCGCAACAGGATTCATCGACCGGAACGGCGGAGGAAGCGAAGCTAAGGGACTTCATACATACATTCTGTATTTCTATACATATATTCTTTCTACACTTGTGTGTGTGTGTGGTTTCATTGCGGAGAAAGCTAAAAGATATACACACACACACCACAGAGGGATAAGTATGAAGCAACTGTCCCTGAGTTCATTATTTTTTACTTATTGTACTTAACTATATATATATATATATATAATATGCTTATTCCCTCAAGCAGATTGCGAAATGAGACCATTTTCATACTTTATGCAATGTTAAAGGAAGGGAGTGGTTTGGAACAGAACTCTGAAAGTTACCAAGTTTTACCAAGAAACACAGATTCCTCCTCGTGTGGACAGATGGACGGCATTAAATATGAACGATCCAATTTTGAATCCTATCTCTCTTGTCTATAGGGAAAATAATAAATACATCTTGGAATATTATACGCGAGGAGCAGTTATGTTCAAGCTGTATAATTATTTAATCAGTTTAAATGTTGACTCTTTTGTGTAATGAAATAAATGTATCTGAAAGAGATAATTAAATGCTGTGCATTAATTTGATCCAGGATTCAAGGACAAATAACTTTATAGTAGCACTTTTCAATTACTTTCTTATGGAAAATATACTTCCCTTGTTTTCACAAAGCGTGTGCTAAAAGTTCCTTCCCTCCATCTTAAAGTCTTTTGCCATCTCCAAAGGCAAAAGTATACCTGGAACTCTCTGATTTTCATTCACAAATTGTAATATTGAGTCCCTTCTTGGCCCTAAAGTGAAAAGATTCAAATTCGTTTACACGAAAACAATTCCACATAAACAATAAAGTTATAGAGTGCAAATACATCAAATATTGAATCCGAGGTTTGCATAACAAACAAATAATATTATTGTTAAGTGTTCTCCATAGAGTATGCAATGTACGTGATTAAACCAGCATTATAGAGCACAACTTTCATGTAAGCATGTCCTGCTAAACCTCCTTTATTGTGTGAGAATACCAAACTGACTAAATAACCTTCAATCAATTTATAACGATGAGAAAACTACTTCAAACAATTTTTCGTATCAATACTCCATGAATATTTTATGGATCTTTCTCTTTCGGAACCTTCTCGTCCTCCGTTCACGCTCAAACTTTCTTTCGTTATTATTATTTAGTAGTCTTTCTGAGTTTGAACGGAACACCATACAAGCGATGGCAGTAGTTTTAGTTTTAGAGCTTATGTAATCTATAGAGGTCAAAATTTAAGTGTAAATTATCAACTACAGTGTAATTATTATATTACCAATAGGAAAACAGTAGAAAGGTGGAGAGAGTAGAGAGACAATTGTTATTTACTATTTTTCACGTAATTCACTCATAATTTCTCGCCTACTAAAATGTACATTGAATATTTAGGTAAACTTTCTCTCTTCATGTTGTTCTTTAACTTTGCATTTAGTTTTATAACGGGCGTTCTCGAGAGTGAGAGTTGTATTGAAAAGCTGACTTGTTCAATGTTATCTCCTAACTCGATGTTATCGCCTCATCACAATGAGAACTCGACAACAAAGGCTGACTTGGACGGGAAAGACTCGGAGAGAGTAATTAATAATTCTAAAAAACATTTGGGACGACAGAGGAAAGCGGATAAATGGCTTCTAGCGTGAGAAATAATTTATAAATATACCCTAAAAACTTACTAGTAATTAAATAATTACCACCTGTCTCCTGCTAAATAATTCTCAACTTTCAGTGGTGCTTTACAATTCACAAAGAAAGTCTCTTTGGCAGTCAGACTAGCAAAGTCGTTTAAAGTCTTGGGAAAGCAGAGCTGCGACGCACATCCGTGCAATCTTTCTGTATCTGCGGAGAAAGTGTTGAAACGGAGGTTCTGGAGATTTTATGAAATTAATAAGTTCATTACAGATTTGTTGACTTAATTCTAAACACTTTTCGTCATGTATCTTTATTCCCATAAGCTTGTAAATAAACTCGCAACTCGTGATCGTGATGAATTTTCGCTTGAAGAGAAAGCTTTGTATCAAACATGAGACCACAATCATAGATTTTTACGCTTAAATTGAAGGTTTCTACAACTGCATAAAGGAAGAGAGAAACGGATATTTTGTATTGCGTTTTCGATCAGTTTATCGATCAGTTATAGTCGGCAATGTAAAAGTATTCATATAAAACCACCTAGCTCAGTATGATAAAAGCAGGTTTAGGATAGTATACAGTTCGGTTCTATGCATCAGCTGTAATGTATATTATACTATTGATTTCTCCACTTTGGTTGGTGTGTGTGTGATAGCAATAAGAAGTTTATATGGATCAATACTGATTAAGTTTTTAGCAATGTTGAAAGTTGAACTTCAAGCTTATGCTACCTTGCTTCATGTCATGTAATAATCGATTGCAAAAGAGAGGACAAGTTTACTGAGGGCCTTTCATTTATACTTGAAATTCTGGGTTCCAATCTTCGATAAATGAATACCAGCTCTCATATGTAACTAAGATTCGACAAGATATTTAATCACTTCTGACAATTCAATTTCCCAATTCAAATTAAATCAACTTTCTTAACATAATTAAACGGATTGCCTGAAGCAATTTAGTTCAATATTAAATCAAACAACTTTATACTCTGGCTATGTCAGCACAGATAGTTATGTCAATATAGGGTTTGCAATGCTTAAGGCGTCAACATAATATAGTTCGCAATGTTAAACGCATCAAAATTTTATAATAACGATAATCTCATTGTCAGGTCCTGTAAGTATCATACAGAAATATAATAAAACCTTTCGGAGGAAGACAAGCTTAATAATGAAATCACTCTTTGTAGTGTATATTCCTTGGCCTGACTTCATTGAGATGAAATTCCTTTTGAAGAAACAGGAAAGAGATTACGTCTTTTGTGCTCCTCTTCATCCTTTCATTATACATCTTGGATACCACCACTGCTGCAAAGGCAAATGTGAAAGCACAATAAGCCCGAAATAAGGGTGGATTTGAACCAATCCCTTCTACGTATTATTTCTACTTCTTTTGAGATTTTTCCTCTGTTGATATAAAAGAAAGTTGAATCTAGTAATGCAAACACAAAAGACCTTTTGCCACGCTGATATGGGTTTCATTTCATATTTCACTTACTCTAGAATGATCTTGAAGATCCTTCGTGAGATATCTAAGAAATACTCAATTTCAAAAAACCTTCTTGAATCACAGAATAACATAGGAAATTTACCTTGACCCTTTCTCTCTGTGTAATCTCACACATCGTAAAACATTAAGGTGAATATAAAACGCTGCCCTGTGGAAACAGGAATGCAATTTATTGGAAAAACTCTCCGTATGTGGGTTTGTGTGGATTTAGGATGGAAATGGCACCGATTCTTATGAAGAGCAGGTTGCCAGCCTATAGGATCAGAGTTACTTGGTGTAGAAAGCTTTTTGAATGTTGACGATGATGACGCTTGTCTAACTAATGTCATTGACAAAGTGAAGGAAAGTAATTCAAGGATGATCTCTCATCCGAATCCACCATCAACCATACCAGCACCCACTAAACTACACACATAAGTGTTGTAAGTAGGATGTGCATTAATGGCTGAATAATACAATTTTCCTAATATTACTTTCCTCAATTAAGCTAAAAGGGATGTGTCATATTCAATAGAACATAAAACATGTTTCCACCACGCCTGATAATCCTTTTATACGCTCTAACAATTTATACATACACTTTGATGCGAGAGCCTCTGTTTTCAACGAGAGAAAAATGCTCTTGGTATTCTTATTCCATCCATATTTTGACACGTATTGTTATTATTGTCTCTATTGTTTTTTATATTGTATGATGGAAGGGATAAAAAAGTTCTATGTTCCTTTCAGGAAGTTCAAAACAACATCCGGAAAATCTAGATACAAATTTTGTATCAATTTCACAATTCCCTTATCGTTGAGAATTCCCTAAACAAAATTGTTTACTGCATAAAAGTAATCAAAAACTTTCATTACACTTAAAGCCACAACAACCAATAGTTGAACCATCTTCTCCAAAATGCATCTCATTCTGTACATCACATTCTCTTTACTTAGAAAAGCTCTTTATTGAAATAAAATCCACGTGAATCCGATCTCTCTCTCTCTCTCTCTTATCCACTCCAAGTTATTTGAAGTTCCATCAAATCGATTCCCCACAATTTAAGTTATGCAACAAAGAACACACCTTCAGGCTACACATTGCGAATTCCAAAGAGATCAAGTCTCATACCACACTACACGAAAAGTGATAGTAGGCAAAATAGGAGGTTGGCAGGTAAATTCACAAAACTAAAGGAAAAGGTAAAATTCTTTTTCACGAGAGGAATTTCCACCTCTCTCTTGTCTCCTATGTTCTTTGGTGAAAGTAGACAAGTGTTCTCGCAGTTTCGAATGCTACACATGCTTTCTCTGTGGCCTTTTTACTTTTTACTTCCCAATCGATCCTCTCTCTCTCTCTCTTTACTTTCTCTCTCCTCCCCGTTTCTACTTCGTTCGTATACAGTTCGTGTCTCATAGTCGACAGTCAAAAACTCTGCCCATCTCTTTCAACTTTTACTTCACCTCATGCATTGCTCGCTACCTAGTTTTTTTATAATATAATTTCCCCCGTATTTCGCAGTGTAGGATAAACTAAGCACTCTCTCGTTGTAGAAGGAATAAAAAGAACGAACGAGGAAAAATTGGCACTCTCTCTCTTCTTACGATTAAGCTATATTTTATATGCAAATGAGCCTATACAACTGTCCAACAAAAAGTTGTAAAAACGCAAACAGCTTTTTCCGATTTGATGTCAAAAGTTTTATATAACGACGAGGAAGAACAACAACAAGAGAGAGAGAGAGAGTTGCACTTCTTCCTTGTACTCAAAAGTGTAGACAAGAGATAAGCAGCCAGTCATAAAATTCCATTTAATGTCTTCTTTTCACCATAATCTGCATTTCTGAATACTCTCTTGTTTTCCTTCGGTTTTATACACTCACTTATTTGCCTCGTGAAATTCCTCGCCTCCGTTCAAACTGTAAACTCAACAATTTATAAATATTTAAAGGAACTATTAAACTTGTTATTTTGACGGAAGGGTTCATTTACATTATTATATGTATCTCTCGCCTGGCCATATGCAATCGTCATAATCGCTTCTTTTATGCTTCTTACAAAACAAATCGGTTTAAAGTTCTATTTGAAGGTTATTTCATTGGCTCTTGTGACTAACTCCATGTAAATGCACCCTCTAAAGTTGAATATGTATCTAGTTTCTAATAAAATGTGATAACACTGACCAAAAGTCGTGTAAACTGTAGTTTGAACATGCACACTCCCATTTTTACCAATGAAAATGTATGTAATAAAGTTGTTCTAATCTTATAAATTTTACAAAGCTTTCTCCTTGCTCTATATACTTACTAAGTTTGTCAATTGTTCATCCATCCAGTATCCCCATGAAGGATCTCATATCATTAGCCATACATATATTGTTCCCTTGTTGCATTCTATACCAAATGTATCCAAAATTTAAACCTCCCTATAGAGAGTACAGTAATTCATACTTGTATTACAAAATACCCCTATATGTGAAAACTCTAAAGCAGGACAAGGACTGTGTGTCAGTTCAAGTTCCACTTGAGAACACAATAGAGCTTCGTTCTAAATAATGCCTCGCTAGAGAAAAAGCGACCCGGTGATATGAAACAATCAAATAATCTGTCCATGGAAAGTGTTAAAATGAGACCATGTGAAAAACTCCGCTGTTGTAATAATGAACAAGGTGACAAAGGAGAAAAACTTTCCCAGCCTGCGAGTATGTCCTTGATAAAAAGTGTAAATTTCAATTCACACACTGTCCTTCTCTCTCCCTGTCCTCATTCTTTGTACGTACGTTATTCTGCTTTCGCCTCAATTCAACAAGGGACAGATATATATTCATACAACAACACACACAAGGCATTAAGTTTAATCTCTCACTCTCCTGCAATCATACAAGCTTACTTGTTAGTGATAATTGCCCTCCTGGCTTGTTGCATTGTATTTTGCATATACTCTCTATTTGCGGCTCTTTTCCTCTTTAATTTCTATTGCATTGCGATTGCGCTTCGAGATGAAAGTCTTGTTCGTGCTTTGATGATAATGCAACGCGGAATTGTTAAACGATTATTACTTTGATCGTATGACAGTTGACACACCCAAAATTGAGTGAAGCGAACACAAAAATCGATATATAACACGGGTTCAAAGCAAACATAAACTTAATATTGGCTATGTAGTTCAGTTTAAATTAAAGTGGAAGTTGCTACGAAATAATCCCAACTACTTAATACATTGCATGACTTTTAACTTCCAAAATATGCATAGTTTAATTGCCACGTGAAACTTACGTAAAATAATTGTTCATTAGCTCTTGTAGAATTGAAACTCGATGCGTTGTTTTATAGAGAAACAAGAGAGAGAGAGAAAGTGTGGTTAAAGTTAAAGCTTGTGAGTGGGTTCTAATTGTTTTTATAATTCGTAAACAAGCTAAAAACTCCAACGAGACAAACCTAATTTTACCTGACATTTACCAAACCCATCCGATGACTTTCATGTATTTGTGTCATGTAGTAGTCACTGCCACGTCGCTTCACACAGTCCAACTACATATCAAAAGTTGTTTTCGACTTTCTCTCTCAGTTTACCTCAGATTAGCCTCCACTAAAATCTATCTATACACTAGAAGACGCTAATGCGTAGTTGAGATGATCCTCTTCTGACTAATGAGGTTATTTGAAATACCAAACCTCCCTTAATCCTCCTGAGATGGATATCTTTTGCGCGTGGGAGACAGATTTACATTTCACATTCACTTGAGACTGATTTATTATTTATTTACACACAACCTGATGGAGAAAGATGATAGAAACAACGAAAGTTAACATTTGATTGATAGGGTAAGGTGTGTGTGTATGTGTAAGAAGCACCTGGTCTTATTGCCAACACATCGTAAATGGAACACAGATTGGAGTGTGTGTTGTATGATAAAAAAGTGGATTTCCTTTCCGTGATCCATTATGCATTTTCCTACGCAAGCAGTTGGTTGGATTCAGGTCACTTTCTCCTGTTCTTTATTGCACTTAACTATCAAATAAGTGTTGGAAGGTAATAAAAAACCTAACTCTGCAGTACTAGTACTACTACTGTAATGCGGTTCCCCTAAACACTTCTACACTGAAGGATTGTGGACTTGTAGATGGTCAGGGATTTTGGCGGAATTTAAAAGGTTCAGTTTAATTTCCAGCCCACTTTAAACACTGCCTTAATGAGGTACAATATATATTCCATAGGTTTAGGTACACCTGGAGCTAATTAATCCACAATCCACACACTAAAGAGTGGTGGTTAGTGAGTTGAATTTTTATTACCTGGTTCATACTCAGCACTCTCTCGCAGGTCAGGCTAATAAAGTGCTAGTCTGCGGTCTCATGAATGTGTGTAGCAAGGAAATTCCACGAATCTCTTTCGAAATCCACTTTGCAGAAATTCACGCTGCACCAAGTATTCACGCTATATATATATGTATACATATGGAATATTACACGCTACCAGGATAAATTGAGAGAGAGTGGTTTCAATTAGAGTCTGCCTCATGAAATGAACACAACCCTGTACAATACTATTACCTACGAAAACGCGTTCGAATTGATTGCAGAACTATTTGTTACACATTTGATGTTAAATTTAAAAGAAAAAGACAAAATCTCTCGAGAATCCTCTCCTTCTATTTCCATATCATTATTATTCCCATCATCCTGATTGACTTATAAATGTCACACCCACCACCATCACCTCTTATTCAATGAAATGAGTTCAAGGAAATGAGAGTGCAATTACACGTTGCCGGATGATTCTTCTGGAACAACTCCCACGAGACTTTTGATTAAGTTACTCTCATTTCTTACCATAAGATTCCACTTAAACTTTTTAGGTACATCACCTACATTAACAATGTTAAAGAGACCGGCTGGAACTAATTTATAACGGAGCGAACTTGCTCACTGAAGATGTAATAAAAATGTATGTGCTTTAAATTATTAGTTCACAAGATCTCGATCTTGTGACACTTGAACTGAAGATCACACAATGTGTTCAATACATTGTAAATGCAGATCACGTTTGATGATAATTCACACGACTCATAAAAACTTCTTGTCCTATAATCTACTGTGGCCATTGCATAGAATAAACGCGACGCTCCTAGTGTGACGGAGAAATTCGGTCCGCTCCAGATGAAAGTGTAACACTCTTTAAAGTGTAAAGCTCAATTTTGAAACCCTCTTTAGGTTTTCCGTTTTCTTGAAGATGAGTTGTAAAGTTATACAGCAAAACAAGGAAGTTGAGATGACGAGTAGTTACAAACAATATATGGATGAGTGTGTGTGTGATCCTTATGTGTGATCAACTGTATCTTTTGATCTCTTCACGGATGGTCGACCAGTTTAATTTGGTTCTTTTAATGTCAAGTTCCTAAATCCATTTTGTGTAATGCTAATCTATCACACAAATTCCTTGTTACATATGCACACATGTTTGCACAGCAGCTTTCAAAAACCATCCTCCTAACTATACCCTTGTTTAGTTTATCGGTTCTTCTTTTGTTGAAATTAAATGAGAATGAGGCCATACAATATAAAATTAAGTCCTCATTACTTATCCCTCCAACTTCTTACAAGAAAACTATTGAACCACGAAGATCCAAAGTATTTTAAAATTTTAAATTTAAAGTGGAAAAAGCAGGACGAAATAGAGATCGGGGCTTTATATATAAATAGCTGATTCAATATCAACTTTATCCTTAGAGTTAATCAGACAGGGGAATTGTGCAAAGATTCTCTTGAAAGAAATTTCTGTTGCGATAAAAATTAAAGTACAAAATGAACTTTTCGAAAAGAAGTTTCCTAAGGATTTCATCTTCAAAGACTCGGCGTAGTTATAACAAGCAATTCGATTTGCTCCTTATAAGTTTAACTTTGGGAGTTATTTTAAACGAAGTGAGTGCTGGAGGAGGAGGCAATAATAATAATAATCCATCAAAAGGATCTCCAGCAATTTCTAACAAGGAGAGATTAGACGACAGCGATTCATCTGCTTCGTCAAGTGGAAGTTCACATGGGAAATATTCTTCTGGGAAAGCTTCTTCATCCAGCTACTTTTCTGCCTACCCAAATACCAACTCTCCTTCTTACACTGCCTTTTACTCTCCAGGTACGTAATGTAATTTTTCGTGAATGTATATACATATATAATCAGATTTGAATATTTCAAAATGTTTGCTCTAAGATTCTTCTTACTCGTATGACGGGTATTACGAGAGACCAAGGCAATTCAGTGCTCGCTCATCAATTTATCCTGCAGCAGCCTTAGGAGCTGCTACGTCTCAAGTTGGATTTGCAGGTAAAAAGAAAGTCTGAGCTCTACCTGTGTGTGTATATATGTATACCCTGTATATGTATATTGACATCATCAATTGCTCTCAGCTCACATGACTGTCTCATTACTTATTTGTTTGGGAAGCTTGTGCCTTTCTTTTTCTATATAGTCAAGTTGAAGGTTATCGTAGTTTTTATTATTAGCAGAGACCTGATCGATCGATTATTACATAGAGACACGACACACACACACTTGACGTATAAGTAGCTTTCACTCTAAAGAAGAAAAGTCTTTTAAATGAATGAAAGGAATGAACGAATTCTTGTTGTGTTTTGCCTTTCCGTGTTTCATTTATGTAATGAAGGGAAATGAGTACAAATTATTATTTATGTATCCATCTAATTATTCTGTTTTTGTTTTCGCTAGTTGAACCTGAGTATGCTGCAACAGGACATGGAGGAGGAGGTCATGGAGGAGGTCACGGGGGAGGCCATGGAGGTGGTGGA